>Ga0256830_1000317_pt1 | contig 41791 bp, 25 predicted proteins | sample 128326metaG_FD_190537 | JGI IMG/M metagenome (GOLD analysis project Ga0256830, IMG submission 190537) | Hydrothermal vent microbial communities from Lau Basin, Pacific Ocean - 128-326 | ecosystem: Environmental > Aquatic > Marine > Hydrothermal vents | place: Pacific Ocean: Lau Basin | collected...
AGCCAGGCCAGCGTGTAGTTGCCCAGGAAGAAGAAGCCGATGACGAAGAGGATCGGTCCCAGCCAGGAGCCCAGGTTCACCACGGGCACCAGGCTGCCCCGCAGCCGTAGTAGAGCGTATCCCTCCTTGTCCTGGAGCGCGTGGCCCACCTCGTGGGCGACGATGGCCAAGGAGGCCACCGAGGGAACACGCGCCACACCATCGGAAAGGCGCAGCGACTTAGATCGAGGGTCATAGTGGTCGGTCAGGTGGCCCGGCGTGCGATCGAGCTGGACGTGATAGAGGCCGCCGGAGCGCAGGAGGCGCTGGGCTGCCTCCCAGCCTGTGATGCCCAGGCTGTTGGCCACACGGGTATACCGGTTGTAGGCGCTCTGCACCTTGTACTGAGCGTAGAAGGCGAAGAGCAGCGCCGGCAGGGCAAAGACCAGGTAAAGTGGGTCGAAGTACCAGAACATCCTCCCTCACCTCTTGGCGAAATTGCAAATTGCAGATTGCAAGTTGCGAGTTGCGGATTGCAGGTTGCAGCGGAGAGAAGACCGCCGGATTTCTCGGCCTCTGATTATACCACAAAAGGCGTTAGAGGAACATTAGATGTTTCTAAGAGCGTCGCAAGAAATCGCCATCGTGCTTCCCGGCAAAGGAGTGCTCGACGGATATTTGGTGGTATCTATTCGGCCTACCCTCCCGCAGGTCACCGGTCGAGAGCGCTTTCAGCCCCGATGGGCTATTTGAAGCACGGTCTCGCGTCGGAAACGCGCCTAACCTGCGGGAGGGTGGACAGTTTTGGTGTACCTATTCCCCATATGGCTATACCGCTATCGAAAAGCGGTGATTGCCCATATCTTTGGAGATAGGGAGACCAGCCGTCCACGAGGAGCACGAATACACGAATTAAGGACCGCCTCATCCGTGCATTTGTGAGAAATTCGTGGACGGCCCGCTACGGACCACTCTCTCGCTCCCTTGTGGGTAATCACCAGCATCGAAAAAGGTTGCCCTTTATGTCCGATTGCGGTATACTTGCTCCCCAAAGTAAGCCACAGGAAGGCCAAATGCATACGGCGAAAGTCTCAACCGAGGTATACGTGCCGGACAGCTTCGCGGTCCTGGCGCTGCTAGAGGGGGAGGGAAGCGGGAAAGCCGTGCTGGAGTTGCTACGACGCAGGGGGTAAGCTGCTTGCCGGAGGCACCGATGCGACTGCACCTCCCCAACGACCGGCGAACCCCCCTGCTACTCCTGCTCGTCACGGCCCTGGCCCTGCTCCTGCGGATGGGCTGGCCGACGCTGGCCGAGTTCAAGCTGGATGAGGCGATGGTCGTCCGCCGTGCTCTGGCCATTGCCTACGAAGGCGACCGGCCGGCCGTGGGGGCCATCGCCTCCGTAGGCACCTTCCATCCGCCCCTCCACCTCTACCTGATGGCCCTCCCCCTCCGCCTCTGGCCCGATCCTTTGTCCGCCGTCCTCTTCGTCGGCCTGCTCAACGGGTTGGCCGTGCTCGCCTGCTACGCCCTGGGGCGGGCCTACCTGGGGCGGGACGTGGGGCTGGTGGCCGCCTACCTCTTCGCCGTCAGCCCCTGGGCCGTCGTCTACGGGCGGAAGGTCTGGAGCCAGAACCTGCCCCTCGTCACCCTGGCCTTCTTCGCCGCCCTCCTCGCCGCCCTCGTCCGGGGCCGGCCCTGGGCGCTGACCGCTGCCTTCGTCGCCCTGGCCGCCCTCATCGGCCTCCACCTGGGCGGCCTGGCCTTCCTGCTCCTGCTCCTGATCGCCCTGCTCCTCTACCGCAGGCAGGTAGCCCGTCGCCCGCTGCTGGTCGGCCTCCTGCTCTTCCTGCTGGCCCTCTCCCCCTACCTGATCCACGACGGCCTCCACGGCTGGCCCAAGGTGCGGGGCTTCCTCCGCTACACGGGCGGAACCGCCCACTTCTCCGCCGACGCCCTGCGTTACGCCTTTCTCCTCACCGGCGGCGAGGGCATCCCCGCCCTGGCCGGCAGCCGCTTCTTGGCCTACCGAGCCGGCCTGCCCAACCTCTGGTGGCTCAACGGGCTCCTGATGGGCCTGCTGGCCCTCGCCCTCCCTTACACCCTCTTCCAGGCCCTCCGGGGAACGAAACCGCGCCGCCGGACCCTCGTGCTGCTCCTCCTATGGTTCGCCCTCCCCATCCTCTTGCAAAGCCGCCCCTCCACACCCGTCTATCCCCACTACTTCATCCTGCTCTACCCGGTCCAGTTCCTGCTCGTCGCCTTCCTGCTGGTGGACGGTGGAGGCCGCCTGCCCGACCTCTCGCTGCCGCTGGGCGCTCGTCGCCTCCCCCTCAAGGGGCTGCTCCTGGTGGCCGGCCTGCTCCTGTGGGGCGGCTGGCAGATCGCCGTCCTGGGGCGGCTCTTCGTCTTTATGGACCGCTATCCCACGACCGGCGGCTACGGCATCCCCCTCAAGTACCCCCGACAGGCAGCCCAAGAGGCCCGACGCCTGGCCAGCCCCGCCGAGATCATCGTCCTGAGCCCGGGGATGACGCCCACGGTGGATGAGACACCGACGGTCTTCGAGGCTCTTCTCTTCGGACACCCCCACCGCTTTGCCGACGGGCGCCAAGCGCTGCCGGTGCCGGACGCCACCAGCACCGTCTATCTCGTGGGTCCGGTGGAGCCGGGCGAAGGGGACCTGGCCCCCCTGCTGAGGCGGCTGGAGGCGATGGGCTACGGCCACGTCGGCCCCACCATCCCCCTGCCCGACGGCTGGAGCTACCGGCTCTTCTACCGGGACGGGCCGGATCGGGAGGACGTCCTGGCCGAGATGGTCCGCTTCCCCGCCCCCATCCCCTTCGCCAACGGCGTCGCCTTCTTGGGCTACGCCCTGGACGGGCAGGCGGTGGCCGGAGAGGTGCTGGAGGTCTGGCTGGCCTGGTGGGTCCGCTCCCCTCCGCCCCCGGGGACCGACTACCACTTCTTCACCCACCTGCTGGACGAAGCAGGGCAACGATGGGCCCAACACGACGGGATCGGCTTCCCCACGTCCTCCTGGCGGGCCGGCGACCTGGTCCTCAGCCGCTTCACCCTCCCGCTCCCCCAGGACCTCCCTTCGGGACGTTACCGGATCTGGGCCGGCCTCTACACCTACCCCGACATCGTCAACGTCCCCGTCCTGGACGAGGCCGGCAATCCGGCCGGCGATGGCGCGGTGCTGGGGGAGATCACCGTGGGAGAGGGAGGGTAGGCGGTGAGGCGACGAGACTGGGGGGTGGTGAGGCGATGGGCCCATAGGGTGGCAAGGCGGGACGGCATCATCGCATCACTGCTGCTGGCCCTCGCTGTCTTGATCTTCTACTGGCCCATCACTTTGGCCGGCCACTGGATGCCCAGCGGAGGGGGTGACCTCGTCTCTTTCCTGTGGCCCACCTACCGTTTCGCCGCTCGCAGCCTGCGCCAGGGGGTCATCCCCCTTTGGAACCCTTACCTCTACAGCGGTGTTCCTTTCGTCGCCGACAACCAGGCCGGCCTTTTCTACCCGGTCAACTTGGCACTCTTCCTGCTTCTGGGCGACCCCAGCTATCGGATGATGGAAGCCCTGGTTATGGCTCACGTCTGGTGGGCCGGCCTGGGCTTCTACCGGCTGGCCCGACCGGAGGGGGGACGCTGGGGGGCGCTGGTTGGTGCGGTGGCCTTCGCTTTTTCCGATCTCTTCATCGTCCACTTCGGCAACTTGAACCTGGTTGCCGTCGCTGCCTGGCTGCCCTGGCTCTTCCTGGGACTGCGCCGGGCGCTGCCGTGGGGAAGGCCCTGGCGAGAACGAATCTCAGCCGCCCTCAGCAGCGGCCTCGTCCTCGGCCTGGCAACGCTGGCCGGCCACGCCCAGATGAGCCTCTACCTGGCCCTGGCCGCCGGCCTCTACGCCCTCTACATGGCCGGGGAACGGCTCCGGCATCGGGATGGGCGGGAGGCGCTGGCCGTGCTCGCCCTGCTGGCCGCCACGGGCCTCGTCGGAGCAGGGGTGGCCGCCGTGGCCCTGCTCCCCACCTTGGAGATGCTGACCTTCACCGGACGGGCAGCACTCCCCTACGAGGAAGCGGCCCGCTATGCCCTCCCCTGGCCGGCCCTGACCGGGTTCCTGGCCCCGGGCCTCTTCGGGCGGGGGCCGGCCCGCTTCTGGGGACCATGGGACCGCGTCGAGACGGGCTACCTGGGCGTCCTCCCCCTGCTCTTGGCCCTCTGGGGCGCGATGCCCGACTGGCGTCCGGGTCGGCGACGGCCCTCCCCTTCCCTTACATCTCTCCCCACCGGCTTCCTGCTCCTCCTCCTCAGCCTCGCGCTATTGCTGGGGCTGGGCCCCCACACGCCGGTGCATCGCTGGGCCTACGACCTCCTGCCGGGCTTCCGCTCGGTGCGAGCACCGGCCCGCCTTGTGCTCCTGGCCGACTTCGCTCTGGCCCTGCTCGCCGTCCGGGGGCTGGGCCGGCTGCTCTCCCCCCTCTCCCGCCGGGAGCGCCGACGGCTCACCTCCTGGCTGATAGGGGCCGGTGGGCTCGGCGTCGTGGGGCTGCTTCTGCTGGCTCGGACCTACCAGGCCGTGGTGGCCGCCCGTCCGGAGACGAGGACCCCAGACCACCTGATGGGAGCCTGGTGGGCTGGCATGACCTTCGCCCTTCTCTGGGGGGCCGGCATGGAACTCCTCATCCTCCGTCGGCAAGGGCTCCTCTCCCCACGCCGTCTCGGCCCCATCGCCCTGATCCTCACCTTCACCGACCTGACCATCCTGGGCTCCGCTGTGGACGTGGAGGTCAACGATCCGACGGTCGGCTTCCAGCATCCGGCGGTCGTCGCCTTCCTGCGCCAGGACCCAGCCCTCTTCCGCATCGAGGGGGACGCCGGAGCTTGGCAGCCGGATGCCGCCCTCGTCCACGGCCTCTACGACATTGGGGGGGTCTACAACCCGCTAGAACTGGGCCACTACAGCGCTTACCGCTGGTCCGTAGGGTACCGGGGATCTCCCCAGTACAACTTCCTGGGCGTCAAGTACGTCTTGGCGGACAAGGGAAGGCCGCCGGGAGACGCCACCTTCATTCCCGTCTTCGACGAGGATCCTCAGATAGATGTCTACCTGAACACCAGAGCACTGCCCCGTGCCCTCCTGGTCCGCCGGGCCATCGTCGTGCCCGATGGCGATGCCGCCTTCGCCGCCATCCATGCACCGGGCTTCGACCCGGCCACGATGGTAGTGGTGGAGCGGGGGCCTCCGCTGTCCCCTCCGGCTGGGGAGGAGGAGAGAGGGCCTCCCCCGACGATCTCCTTCCTGCGCTATGGGCTGAACGACCTGGCGCTGGAGGTGGTAACACCCACGCCGGCCTATCTGGTCCTCGCCGAGGTGGACTATCCGGGCTGGCGGGCCTGGGTAGATGGCCGGCCGGCGCCCATCTGGCGGGCCAACTATGCCTTCCGGGCCGTTTACCTGGAAGCGGGCCAACACCAGGTCGAGATGCGCTTCCAGCCGGCCTCCTGGCGCTGGGGGATGCTCCTGACGGGCCTCACCCTCATCGGGCTGGTCGGCTGGCGGCTCTGCAGCGTTCGTTGTTTGCCTTTTACCTGGAATGGGTTATAATATCTCCGTACAAAACTAATCCAAGAGGGAAGGTCGCATGAACGAATCTATGGGGGGCACCGACGGCGGTATCGTCGTTGGCTCACCGCAGGCTTCCCATCCGATGATGGGGCTGCTGGAATCGCCGGAGTACGGGTATCAACCCCTCCGGCAAGGAGAAATCCGTAAAGGGGTCATCGTCCAGATCACACCCAACGAGATCCTGGTGGATCTGGGCCTGAAATCGGAAGGAATCGTCACCAGCCGTGACCTGGAACGGGTGCCGGCCGACTTCCTCGCCTCGCTCCAAGTGGGCGACGAGGTTCCGGTCTACGTCGTCAACCCGGAAGACCGCTACGGCAACGTCATCCTCTCCCTCTCTCGGGCGCAGTTGGCCAAAGATTGGGAGAGGGCTCGGGAGCTCTACGAGAGCCAGGAGATCTTTCCCGGGCTGGTCTCCAGCTACAACAAGGGCGGGGTCATCGTCCACATCGGGAGTGTGCGTGGCTTCGTGCCCGCCTCTCAGCTAGACCCGGCCCGTTACCGGTTCAACCGGGACACTCGGGAGACGCCCTGGGCCGAACTGGTGGGCCAGACCCTCCAACTCAAGGTGATCGAGATTGACCCGGAGCGCAACCGCCTTATCCTGTCGGAGCGGGCTGCCATCCGTGAGTGGCGCAAGGCCCAGAAAGAACGCTTGTTGAATGAGCTTCAGGAAGGCGAGGTGCGCACAGGGCAGGTGATCAGCCTGGCCGACTTCGGAGCCTTTGTAGACCTGGGCGGGGCCGACGGGCTGATCCACCTCTCCGAGCTCTCCTGGAAGCGGGTGAACCACCCCCGGGAGGTGCTGGAGCTAGGGCAGGAGGTCGAGGTCTACGTCCTCAACGTGGATCGGGAGAACAAGCGCATTGGGCTCAGCCTCAAACGCCTCCAGCCCGATCCCTGGACGCTGATCGCGGAGCAGTATCAGGTCGGCCAGTTGGTAGAAGGCGTCATCACCAAGTTGGTGAAGTTCGGGGCTTTCGCCCGTATCAAGGGCGAAGAGGAGATCGAAGGGCTGATCCACATCTCTGAGCTCTCAGACGACCACGTGACCCACCCCCAGGAGGTCGTCCACGAGGGCCAGGAGGTGATCATGCGCATCATCCGCATTGACACAGAGCGCCGCAGGATGGGCTTGAGCCTGAAGCGGGTTGCCGATCCCCGATACGCCGACCAGGATTGGCAGGCCGAATTAGAGGCTGCCCGGCAAGAGGCCACCCAAGAGGTCGAAGAGGAGACAAGCGGATCCGAGGAAGAGCAAACAGACGAAAGTGGATCGGAGCAGACGCTCGAGGTGTAGCAAGTTGGGCTCCCACGCCCGATCGAGGGGTGTGGGAGCCTGCTGAATTCCAGAGACGCACAGGAACGCGCTGGCAAACGTCGAGGAAGGCAAGGTTGACGGTTGTTGAAAGACACCTGCGGGAGTCCCTGGAGGCTCTCAGAAGGTGTGGGAGGGATGAACGGTGGCTAACAATCTGGAACGGTTCACACAGCGGGCAAGACGGGTCCTGACCCTGGCCCAGGAGGAGGCAGAGCGACTTCGACACAGCTACATCGGGACCGAGCACCTTCTGTTGGGCTTGATCCGAGAGGAGAGCGGCGTCGCCGGCCGCGTACTGCGGAAGCTGGGGCTCGACGTCCGCCGGGTCCAGCAGATGGTGGAACGGATGACAGGGACAGGTCGTCGCACTCCCTTTGGCCGGATGGACCTGACGCCACGCACCAAGCGGGTGATCGAGCTGGCCGTGGATGAGGCCCGTCGAATGGGCCATCACTACATCGGCACCGAGCACCTGCTGTTGGGCCTGGTCCGCCAGGGCGATGGCGTGGCCATTGACATCCTGCGTCAACTGGGAATCAGCCCTGAACAGGTTCGCCGGGAGACCCAACGGGCCATCCAGCAGAGTCCCGTCTACGCCGAACAGACCCGGCGCAAGAAACAGGTCAAGACCCCGCTGGTGGACCAACTGGCCACAGACCTGACGGCGCTGGCCGCCGAGGGGAAGCTGGACCCGGTCATCGGTCGGCAGACGGAGATCGAACGGGTGATCCAGATCCTCTCCCGCCGGACGAAGAACAACCCGGTGCTCATCGGCGAGCCGGGTGTGGGGAAGACGGCCATCGTCGAGGGGCTGGCCCAGCGCATCGTCGAGGGCCAGGTGCCAGAACCCCTGCTGGACAAACGGGTACTCCAGCTCGACGTGGGCTCTCTGGTCGCAGGCACGATGTACCGAGGGCAGTTCGAGGAACGCCTGAAGAAGGTGATCGAGGAACTGAAGTCGAGCGAGAGCATTCTCTTCATTGACGAGGTCCACATGCTGGTCGGCGCAGGGGCTGCTGGCAGTTCGGTGGACGCGGCCAACATCCTGAAGCCGGCCCTGGCCCGGGGCGAACTGCAGTGCATCGGCGCGACGACACTGGATGAGTACCGCCGCTACATCGAATCGGACGCGGCTCTGGAGCGCCGCTTCCAGCCCATCCTCGTGGAGGAGCCCAGCATCGAGGACACCATCGAGATCCTCCAGGGGATCAAGAAGCCCTACGAGGAGCACCACCGGCTGCGCATCTCCGACGAGGCCATCTACGCCGCCGCCCACCTCTCGGCCCGCTACGTGCCCGACCGCTACCTGCCCGACAAGGCGATAGACCTGATAGACGAGACCGCCTCGCGGGTGCGGATGTACAAGCTTCCCCAGGCCCAGGGGCTGCAGCAGACCTTCAGCGACCTGAAGCGCATCCAGCGAGAGCGCCAGCTCGCTATGGAAGAGGCCCGCTACGAGGACGCCGCCGACCTGCGGGAGCGGGAGCGGGAGCTCCAGGAGAAGATCGAGCAGCTCCGTATGGGCTGGAACGACCTCTCCTCGGCCCCCGAGGTCACCGCTGAGGACATCGCCGAAGTCGTCTCGATGTGGACGGGCATCCCGGTGATGCGCATTGCCGCCGAGGAGTCGGAACGGCTCCTCCACATGGAAGAGGCGCTGAGGGCCCGCATCGTGGGCCAGGATGAGGCAATCACGGCCATCGCCAAGGCCGTCCGTCGCGCCCGGGCCGGGCTAAAGGACCCCCGACGCCCCATCGGCTCCTTCATCTTCCTGGGGCCCACCGGCGTGGGCAAGACGGAGCTGACCAAGGCGCTGGCCGAGTTCATGTTCGGCAGCGAGGAGGCTCTCATCCAACTGGATATGAGCGAGTTCATGGAGCGGCACACGGTCGCCCGGCTGGTCGGTGCCCCGCCCGGCTACATCGGCTACGAGGACGCCGGACAGCTCACCGAGGCGATCCGCCGCCGCCCCTACTCCATCGTCGTCTTCGACGAGATCGAGAAGGCCCACCCCGAGGTCTTCAACATGCTCCTCCAAATCATGGAAGAAGGTCATCTCTCCGATGCCCGGGGGCGAAAGGTGGACTTCCGCAACACCATCATCATTATGACCTCCAACGTGGGGGCGGAGATGATCAAGCGGAGCACCAGCCTGGGCTTCGTCGTCCAGCGGGATGAGGAGCGGGAGGCCGAGGACGCCTACCAGGAGATGCGGGAGAAGCTGCTGAGCCAGCTCAAGCGGGTCTTCCGCCCGGAGTTCCTCAACCGCCTGGATGGGGTGATCGTCTTCCGCGCCCTGGGTAAGGAGGAGATCAAGCGGATCGTGGACCTGGAGCTGGGGAAGGTGAGGGAACGGCTCCAGGAGCACCAGGTGGAGATGGAAGTTACAGAGGCGGCCAAGGAACTGCTGGCCCGTGAGGGCTACGATCCCGACTACGGAGCCCGACCGCTGCGCCGGGTGATCCAGAACAGAGTGGAAGATGCCCTCTCCGACGCCCTGCTGGCCGGCCGCTTCCACGAGGGGGACACTATCATCGTGGATGCCGTGGACGACGAGATCGTCCTCCGGGGCGAGACCATCCCAGAGGGAGAACCCGACCGGCCTGAAGCGATGGAAGCCCCGATGGCGGCCTGATCCGGTAGGTGGGAGCAGGCCGAAACCTGCGAGACGAGTTGAAGAGACCAGCCGGTCACCTGACCCGGGGACCGGCTGGTTTGTGTGAAGACTGGAGGGCTATCAATGCGCTTCTCCCAGCTCTTTGGACACACCCTGCGTGAGGCCCCGGCCGAGGCTCGGTCGGCGAGCTACCGGCTGGCCCTGCGGGCCGGCCTCCTCCGTCCGCTGGCCCCCGGCCTCTACGCCTACCTTCCCTTGGGGTGGCGCGTGGTACGCCACCTGGAGGACCGGCTGCGCGAGACGGTGGAGGCGCTGGGCTTCCAAGAGGTCCACCTCCCCTGCTCGGGAGCGAAGGCCGACGAGAGCCCTACAGCCCCTTCGTTGCCCGCCCTGGTCGCGCTGGCCCGCCGGGAGGTCCGCTCCTACCGAGACCTCCCCCGCGCCCTCTACCAGGTCCGCCCCCACCTCCAGGCCCAGGCCCGGCCTGGAGAGGGGTTGCTCCGCCCTCGGGAGGCTCTGCGCTGGGAGGGTTGGAGCCTGCACGCCACGGAGGCCGACCTGGACGCCCTCTACGCCCGGCTTCTGGAAGCCCTCCAGCAGCGCCTCCAGCGGTGGGAGTTGGACCCCCTCGTGGCCGAGGGAGATGAAGGTCACGCCCTCCTGCTCCCCCACCCCGATGGGGGGACCGGCTTCATCGGTTGCCCTGCCTGCGGCTACCGGGCCCTGAGCCATCACGCCCGCCTGGACAAGGGGGCAGGGATTTCCCAGGAAGCGTTGCAGCCGGTGCGGAAGGTGGCGACCCCCGACTGCCCCACCATCGCCGCCGTCGCCGACTACCTGGGCGTCCCCACCCGCCAAACTCTGAAGGCGGTCTTCTACGCCGACGCCGAGACGGGGGATCTGGTCTTCGTCGTCATCCGGGGCGATCTGGAGGTGGACGAGGTGAAGCTGCACCGCGCCTTGGGAGGGCGGTCCCTCCGCCCGGCCCAGCCCGAGGAGGTTGCGCAGGCCGGCGCGGCCCCCGGCTACGCCTCGCCGGTCGGGCTGCCCGTTCGCCCCTCCCTGGAGGCCAGCGAGGGCATCATCGTCGTCGCCGACGACTCCATCACCCAGGGCAGCAACTTCGTCGCCGGGGCCAACGAGGCTGGCTACCACCTGACCGGCGTCAACTACCCCCGCGACTTCTCCGTCACCCTGCTGACGGAGATCGCCTTGGTGCAGGAAGGGCACCCCTGTCCCCGCTGTGGCCGGTCCATGGAGGAAGGGCAGGGCATCCTCCTGGGCGAAGCCCGGCGGCTGGGAAGCCATCCCGGCGGGGCGGCAGAAGCCACCTACCTGGATGCCGACGGTCGGGAGCGGCCCATCCTGATGGGCCACTACCACCTGGTGGTCAGCGCCCTGATGGCGGCGCTCCTCGAGGCGCACCACGACGATCTGGGCGTCCGCTGGCCCCCTGACGTGGCCCCCTACCAGGTCCACCTGATCGGGCTGGGGCCGAAGGAGGAGGTGCTGGCCCGGGCGGAACAGCTCTACGAGCGGCTGCGGGCGGCGGGCTACACCGTCCTCTACGACGACCGGGATGAGCGGGCCGGCGTCAAGTTCGCCGACGCGGACCTGATCGGCTGCCCCATCCGACTGACGGTGAGCCGGCGGAGCCTCCAGGCCGGCGGCGTCGAGGTGAAGCGCCGCCACGCCGACGAGCGGGAGGTCATCCCCTTCGACACCGTGGAGACCTTTCTGAGGGGCCTATAAAGAAGGGGGAAGGGCTACCCGTGACAGCTCTCCTCAACCGAAGAACTCTCATCGGGATCGTTGGGCTGGCTTTCCTCCTGCGCGCCCTCTCCCTGGACGCCCAGAGCATGTGGCGCGACGAGGTAGATGCCCTCCGCTTCGCCCTGACCTTCTGGGAGCGCCTGCAGGCCGCCCGGCAGCCCCTCCAGCTCTGGGCCGAGGTCAAGGCGCTCCTCACCCAACCCGGCTGGAACGGCCCCCTCTTCTTCCTGTTGCTCCGCCCCTGGATCGGCCTGGTCGGCTCCCGGGCCTACGCGCTCCGCTTCTTCTCCCTGCTCTTTGGCGTCCTGATGGTCCCCCTGAGCGCGATGCTGGGCCGCCGCCTCCTCGACCGCACCACCGGGCTCCTGGCCGCCCTCTTCGTCGCCACCTCTCCCTACCTGGTCTGGTACAGCCAGGAACTGAAGATGTACAGCCTGGTCCCCTTCCTGGCGCTGCTGGCCCTCTACGCCCTCCACCGAGCTGTCACCGAAGGGGGAAAGAGGTGGTGGGGCCTCGTCATCGTGACCACCACCCTGGCCTTCTACACCCACATCCTGGCCGCCCTCCTCATCCCTCTGGAAGGGGTGCTCTTCCTGCTCTGGTGGCCCTGCTCCCGTGCCCGCTGGCGAGGGGGCCTGATCGCCCTGCTCAGCCTGACCCTGCCCTACCTGCCCTTGCTGCGCTGGCAACTCCCCCTCGTCCTGCAGCCGGGGGAGACCGGTTTCACCCGCTACTCCCTGGAGGCGATGGCTTCCATCCTGCTCCAGTACTGGTCGCTGGGCTTTATGGGCGGTGGCTGGCCCTGGGCCGCGTTTCTCGCCCTGGCCCTGGCGCTGATCGGGCTGACCTGGCGAGCAGCGGCCTCTCCCAGCCCGGCCTTCCGGCCTGCGAGGGCCGGCGGTCTCTGCCCGTTGTCGCCCTGGCGGCGGACCCTGGCCCTGGCCCTCTGGCCTCTCCTCCCCCTCCTCACCCTCTGGGCCATCTCCCTGCGCCGGCCCCTCTTCACCGACCGTTACCTGGCCTGGACGGCGGCCGCCTTCTACCTGCTGATGGCCGCCGGGCTCACCCGACTGGCTCGGCGCTGGCGCATCCCCGCCCTCCTGCTTCTGGCCCTCCTGCTCCTTCTGAACATCCAGTCCCTCTGGACCCAGGCGGTCACCCCGTTCAAGGCGGACTTCCGGGGGGCAGCGGCCTACCTGAAGGCCCGCTACCGGCCCGGCGAGCCCATCCTCTTCCACCTCAGCTACATGCGCTACAACTTCGACTACTACTGGTGCGATGAGCGCTGGCCCTGCACCCCAGAACCCGCCTATCCGGCGGCCGGCGCTCCCGCCCCAGGCCCCTGGATGAGCCCCCAGGAGGTGGATCGGCAGATGCGAGCCCTCCTCCAGGGCCATACCACCTTCTGGCTGGTGGCCTCCGAGACGGAGATGTGGGACCCCCGTGGGCTGGTCTGGGACTGGCTGGAGCGCCACGCCGAGGAGGTAGAGCGGCGGGATTTCACCCGCGTCATCGTCGTCCACTACCGGCTCTTGCCGGTCGGCGGGCCGGGGTAGGAGTTCCGGGTCCTCCCGCAGGCCTCGCGAGCCTTTCCCTCCCGCAGGCCCTGCGATGACCAACGACCAAGACGGCGGGTAAAGGCTGCCTCCATCGCACTTCAGGCCGGGAAGGGGCCTGCGGGAGGGCCCCTCGAGGCTGCCTCCATCGCACTTCAAGCCGAGAGGGGGCCTGCGGGAGGGTTCCTCTCCGGCGGGAGCGGGTGAAGTCTACCGCCAGGCCCGGGTGAGGGCGACCTGGGCTTCGTAGTCACGGAGCTGACGGGCCTTCTCCGCCTCATCCCAGCCCAGCAGGGCGGCCATCCGGTCGGCGACCTGAGGAGCCACCGCCAGCCCGCCGTCTCGATCTTCGTAGATGACGTGGGTGCGGCGGATGAGGAAGTCGCTCAGCGTCTGGGCCATCTCGTGCTTGACGGCGTAGGGGATCTCGGCCAGCAGGTAGGGACGGTGGGGGAGCAGAGGCTGCCCCAAGGCGGGGTTCTCCTCGACGTAGGCCAGGATGCGGGCAGCCTCGGGGCCGTAGGTGCGGGTGAGGTGGCGCAGGCTCTTTTCGGGGACGGGGACGTCCACCGGGCGGAAGGCGGTCAGCACCGGCCAGTTCAGGGGCGAGCGGATGGGCGTCCCATCCAGCCGCAGGCGGGCCGTCATGCAAGGGTGGGCGGCCTGGATGCCGAACTGCTCGTCCAGCAGCCGGGCCGCCCGGTCCACCAACTCCTCGGCCATCAGGCGGTGGGTGGTCAGCTTCCCGCCGGCGATGGTGAGCAGGCCGGGGGCCGTCTCCTCGATGTGGTGCTCGCGGGAGATGGCGTAGGTGCTGGCCGCCTCCTGGGCGATGAGGGGCCGCAGTCCGGCGTAGGTGCTGACGATGTCCGCCTCGCTCAGCCGGGCCGTGGGAAAGGCCCGATGGGCGGCCTCCAGCAGGTAGGCCACGTCCCAGGCGTCGGCGGCCACCGCCTCGGGGTCCCCGGAGTAGTCGGTGTCCGTCGTCCCCAGGATGGCGAACTCCCCCCAGGGGATGAGGAAGAGATGCCGCCCATCGCGGGGGGAGTCAAAGACGATGGCGTGCTGGGTGGGCACCCGCTCCCAGGGGACGATGAGGTGTGCCCCCTTGGTCGGGCGGAGCATCGCCGGAGGGTTGTCGCTCATCCGGCGGATGGCGTCCGCCCAGGGACCGGCTGCGTTGACCACCAGCCGGGCCTGGACCTCGATCTCCTGCCCGGTCCGGGCGTCCCGCACGACCGCCCCGACGACGCGCAGGCCGGAGCGGAGGAGGGCAATGACCGGGGCGTGGTTGACGACGACGGCGCCGGCGTAGTGGGCAGCCTTGGCCGTCAGCAGGGTGAGCCGGGCATCGTCCACAGCAGCGTCGTAGTAGCGGACCGCCCCCTTCAGCCCCCGGCGGGCCAGGAAAGGCTCTCGGCGGGCGACCCGATGGGCCCCCAGCGTCCGGTGGCGCTGGACGTTGCGGAAGAGCCCCAGGATGTCGTAGAGCCAGAGGCCGAGGGCCAGCTTCAGGAGGCCGGTGCCGGTGCCGTAGACGGGGTAGAGGAAGGGGAGGGGGGAGATCAGCCGGGGAGCGATCCGACGCAGGCGATAGCGCTCGGTGCTGGCCTCGTAGACCAGGCCGAACCGGTAGAACTCCAGGTAGCGCACGCCCCCATGGATCAGGCGCGAGGAACGGCTGCTCGTCCCGCTGGCGAAGTCCGCCTTTTCCACCAGAGCGGTGCGGAAGCCTCGCAGGGCGGCGTCCCGGGCGATGGCCGTTCCGGTGATGCCGCCCCCGATGACCAGCAGGTCGAAGGTCTCGTGATGCAGTCGTTCCAGGTTTTCTTGGCGGGCGATGTGGGAGAAGGGACGGGTATCGGCAAAAGGTCCCGTCATTTCAAGGGTCCCCAGACCTCGGGGGGCCAGTAGGAGAACCAGGCCCGCCCCACCACGTTCTCAATGGGGACGGGGCCGAAACTGCGGGAGTCCCGCGAGAAGCTGCGGTTGTCCCCCAGCACGAAGATGTGCAGCGGCGGCACCTCCACGGGACCGTAGTCCTGGCCTCCGGTCAGGGCAGACAGATAGGGCTCCTGGATCCGCCGGCCGTTGATGTAGAGGTGGCCCTCCTTGATCAGCACCGTCTCGCCGGGCAGGCCGACGACCCGCTTGATGAGCATCTCGGGGCCGGCCTGGGGGACACGCAGGACGACGATGTCGCCTCGCCGGGGGCCGTGGAAGCGGTAGGTGATCTTCTCCACGACCAGCCGCTGCTGAGAGTGGAGGGTCGGTTCCATGCTCTGCCCTTGCACCTGGGTGGCCTGGGCGAGGAAGAGGTTGATCACCAGGGCGATGACCAGGGCGGGGACGATGGTCTCCAGCAGGGAGCGGAAGAAGGTCAGGAGAGACCGCCAAGGGCTGACGGTCTCTCCCAGGGTCTCTTCCGGGGGAGAGGAGGTTACATCGAAGGGATCCGTGCTCTCCGTCATTGGAACCTCCCCTTAGGGAGCAGGTTGCAGACCTGCCGGGGCCTGCGGCCCCGTCGTGCTACCGGCGGCGCGGACCGCGCTTACCCCGTGAGCCTCCGCCCCGGCTGGGCTTGCGGTCCCGGGCCCGCGCTTCCTCGGGCGTCCAGCCCTCCAGCACGGCCTGGCGGGAGAGGCGAACCTTCCCGTCGGCGTCAATGTCGGTCACCATCACCATGATCTCGTCGCCCACCTGGACCACATCCTCCACGCGGGAGGCGCGGAAGTCGGCCAACTGGGAGATGTGGACCATGCCGTCCTGGCCAGGCAGGAACTCGACGAAGGCCCCGAAGTCGGTGGTGCGGACCACCTTGCCCACGTAGACCTTGCCGATCTCCGGCTCCTCGGTCAGGGCCTCGATCATCTCCTGGGCACGTCGGGCGCTATCGCCGTTGGTGGCGGCGATGTAGACGGTCCCATCATCCTCGATCTCGATGCGGACGCCGGTCTCCTCCTGGATGTGGCGGACCATCTTGCCCCCAGGGCCGATGATGGCCCCGATCTTGTCCGGATCCACGTGGAGGATGGTCATCCGTGGCGCGTAGGGGGAGAGGTCCGGTCGAGGCTCGGGGATCACCTCCAGCATCTTGTCCAGGATGAAGAGCCGGGCTTCGCGGGCCTGCTCCAGGGCCTCGGCCATGATCTGGTAGCTGATGCCCTTGATCTTGATGTCCATCTGAAGGGCGGTGATCCCTTCCGTGGTGCCGGCCACCTTGAAGTCCATATCGCCCAGGTGGTCCTCCATCCCCTGGATGTCGGTGAGGATGGCGTAGCGGTCGCCTTCCTTGATGAGCCCCATAGCGATGCCGGCCACCGGGCGCTTGATGGGGACGCCGGCGTCCATCAGGGCGAGGGTGCTGCCGCAGACGCTGGCCATCGAGGTGCTGCCGTTGGAGGAGAGGACCTCGGAGACGACGCGGATGGTGTAGGGGAACTCGTCCTCAGGCGGGATCATCGGGCGCAGGGCCGTCTCCGCCAGGGCTCCATGGCCGATCTCCCGGCGCTTGGGGCCGGTCAGGAAGCGGGTCTCCCCGGTGGAGTAGGGCGGGAAGTTGTAGTGGTGGATGTACCGCTTCGACTCGACCGGGTAGAGGCCATCCAGCGGCTGTTCGTCGCGAGGGGTCCCCAGGGTGACGATGCTCAACACCTGGGTCTCCCCTCGGGTGAAGAGCCCGGAGCCGTGAGCACGGGGGGCGATCCCCACCTCGACGGAGATGGGACGAATATCCCGCAGGCCACGCCCGTCGGGGCGGATGCCCTCGTTCAGGATGCGCTCTCGCACCTCCCGCTTCAGCACCTCGGTGAAGACCTGGCTGACGTCGCGGGGGGCGATCTCGTCCTCGTCGAAGGCGGCCATCACCTCGTTCTCGATGGCGTCGAGGATAGCCGCCCGCTCCGCTTTGTCGCGGGACTCCAGTTCCGGCATCACCTGCTCCAGCCGGTCCCCGATCTCGTCGGCGATCCGCTCGCTCAGGTCCTTGGGGACGGCGAAGGAGGTGTACTCCCGCTTCGGCTTGCCCACGGCCTCCCGCATCTCCTCCTGGAGGTCAATGAGGGGCTGGATGGCCTCGTGGGCCAGCTTCAGGGCCTCGACGACGATCTCCTCGGGGACTTCGTTGGCCCCCGCCTCGACCATCAGAATGGCCTCCCGGGTGCCGGCGACCCGCAGGTCCAACCGGCTGTTGACCATCTCGGGGATCGTCGGGTTGACCACCAGTTCGTCGTCAATGAGCCCGATCCGCACGGCTCCCACCGGCCCATCCCAGGGGATGTCGGAGATGGTCAGCGCGGCCGAGGCGCCGATGATGCCCAGGATGTCTATGTCGTTGACCTGGTCGTGGGAGAGGGCGGTGAGGATGACCTGGACATCGTTGCGCAGGTCCTTGGGGAAGAGGGGGCGGATGGGGCGGTCGGTGAGGCGGCAGATGAGGATGGCCGCTTCGGCGGGCCGCCCTTCCCGGCGGAAGAAGCTGCCCGGGATACGCCCCACGGCGTAAAGCCGTTCCTCGTAGTCCACGCTCAGGGGGAAGAAATCAATCCCCTCGCGGGGCGTTTTGGACATCGTGGCCGTGGCCAGGAGCATCGTGTCGCCCCAGCGCACGGTAACGGCACCGCCGGCCTGCATGGCCAGCTTGCCGGTTTCGATGGTGATCTCCTTCCCGGCGATCACCGTTTTGAATTGTCTTGCTTCGTTCATCGTTTACACCTCCGTGCCGGCAGGGCGCGGAGGTCAGGGACTGGAGAGTAAGCTGGACCGCACCGCTTCCAGCCCACTCTCCAATTCCTGGACCCCGCTCCCTGCCTGGACACTATCATTGGCTTGACTACGTTGGCCGTTCTCCGGCCTGACAGCAAACGAGTAGATGGGAAGCCTCCGCATCTACTCGCCTGGACCGTCCATCGCTGATTTACTTGCGCAAACCTAGCTTTTCGATGACCTCCCGATACCGTTGCGGGTCTTTACGACTCAGGTAATTCAGGAGGCGTCGGCGTCGCCCGACCATCTTGAGCAACCCGCGCCGGGAGTGCTCATCGTGCTTGTGCACCTTGAGATGTTCCGTCAACTGGTTGATCCGGGTGGTCAACAAGGCGATCTGGACTTCAGGAGAGCCCGTGTCGGAAGGATGCCGGTGGAACTCTCGGATGACGGCTTCCTTTTCTTCCTTACTCAGCGGCACAGATCATCCCTCCTACAGCGTGGTTTCTGATCTCGAATCCGCTCCAATTGTACCACATCTGGACCGAAGTGACAACTGGGGCTGGATGAGAGTCTTTCCCTGCTCACTACCCTAATCCTTCTGCTTCCATCAACTCAGCGATCCGATCAGCCAGCAAGGGCACCACAGGCCGCTTTGGGGTCAAGAGCAACATTGAACCCACCTGAACGAGGGTCAGCACATCACCCTCACGGATGTTCAAACGATCACGTACCTCCCTTGGCACGGTGATCTGCCCTCGCCGGCGCAGGCGAATGTCGTAGGTCTTTAGAAGGCCCGCTTCATCAGGCACCCATGTTGTGGTCATTTCCCAGTCCTCCCATCCAACTTCCCGATTGCCTGACGAAAGTATACCATCTCACTTGTTCTGTGTCAATGGATGTCAAAAAGGCCGGAGACCTGCAGGCCCCCGGCCTATCCCCCGTGAGACGGGACGGTCTACTCCTCCACGGTGATCTCCACCGGCACCTCCAACAGCCCAGGAGCTGTGATCGGCCCCATCAGGACCAGCCCGTAGTAGGTGCCCGGAGCCTTGCCGGTGGTGTCCCAGTTCACCGTGAGGGTGGCCGTTCCTCCGGCCGGGATCTCTGAAGGCAGGTCGGTGACCGTCACGTCGTAGCCCTGCACAGCGTTGATGGTCAGGTCGAACTGGTCCTCCCCCGTCGGGACGCTCCACCCGTGGACGGCGATGGTGTAGGTGCCATCTTCAGGGAAGAGGATGGAGACGCTCTCCTCGTCCGTCGGCGTGGTGGAGGCACCCAGCAGCGTACCGTCAGGTCCGTAGACGTAGAGGTCAATGTCCGAACCGCTGTCCGTGCAGCAGGTGCTCACATCCAGACGAGCCCCGTGCTCAATATCCACCGTGGTCACGAAGGAGGCGGTGGAGGGATCAGCCGGGTCGTCCTGGTAGACGGTCTCGCGGGTGGTGACGGGCGTCCCCAGCCCGAAGCCCTCGGCCGTGAAGTAGGACAGGTCCAGTTCGCTGCTGATGGTGATCTCCATCGAGCCGGTGCCGGCGGGACCGCTGGCCTTCACGATGCCCGGATCCAGCGTCACCAGGCCCACCGAGCCGCCGAACCACTCCTCCAGCTTCCGACCGTCCACCTTCACCTGGTGGAAGAGGATGGCGTGCAGACCCTCCTGGGCCGGGGCCGACACCATCTCGACGTTGATGCCCGAGGAGGTCTGGTAGAGCCACCGCCCGCTGCCGATGTAGGTGTAGACGCTCCGTCCAACCTCTTCCAGGGTGTACGGGCCGTAGAGGGCGGGATCGCCGGGGAAGCCACCGAAGGGGTAGCCGCAGCCCACGCCATTGCTGAAGCAGTCCTGGGTTGGGCCAAGGATGATGGTGTCTATGTCGGTCCCGATCCGCTGCCACAGGTTCTCCACCACCAGGAACGGCGTCCCCGAGGCCGGCAGGTCTTCGGCCTGGATGTCGGTCCAGAAGAACCGCCAGTCACCCGACTCGGCCCGCCAGTGGTAGTCGGTGTAGCCAAAGACCTTGCTGTTGTTGTAGAGGGTGAGGGTGGGCAAGGCCCTGTCGCGCATCCCGAAGTCGAAGCGGGTTCCTCGGGCGGCCACCGCCGCCGTCACCGGGATCACGACCTCCTCGTCGCCGTAGCTCACCAGGATCGAGCCCTCGTACATCCCGTAGGGGGCGAACTTCGGCACTTTGAAGATGGCCTTGAAGGTGGCGCTGCCGTGGGGCGGGATGGTGAGTCGCCACCGGTTCAGCCGGATCCAGGGCCACGGGGTACGCTTCCAGTAGGAGACCTCGACGGTCAGGTCGGTGGTGGGCACCTCAGGCACCTGATCCCGATGGCGGAAGGTCAGCAGGATGCCATCGGCCATCCGCTCCAGCGGGTTGGAGATACGGACCTGCTGGGAGGGGCCATAGCTGTAGCCGTAGGAGAAGCGGATGTGTTCGTTCTCGTCCATCTCCCCCAGGTCCACCTTGCCGTTGCCGTTGGCATCCACCCAGAACTCCCCGTCACCGTCCAGGTCGGTCCAGTTCTGGAGGTGGACCCGCCAGTTGTTGTAGGGCGGTGCCAGGTCGTTGTTGGGGTCGAACTGCTCGTAGGGCTTGGTCACCCGCACCATCAGCAGGTCGGTCCCGCGCGGGATGTCTTGGTCAATGCGGAAGACGTAGTCGGGCGTGGTGAAGGCCCCGTGGTCCAGCGACTGGTCCAGGGAGGTGAAGGAGTAGTCCCGCTTCCCGATCCGCCGGAACCAGTTGGTCTTGAGCTTCACCCGGAGGGGTTTGTCGGCGGGGTTGTAGAGGGTGAAGGTCTGGACGTCCCGCTCACCGGGGTGGATGATGTGGGCGAAAGCCTCGTACTCGACCCCCCGGTAGTCCCCGACGGACCACTGGACCGGCAGGACGTAGGTGCCATCCAGGCCGGCGGCCACATCGGTGCCGGTGTCGGCGTTGACCAACCCGGCCCCCTGAGTCCAGACGTCGTGGTTTGTGTTCCGCGCCGAGCTCATCAGCAGGGCACGGGCCTCCTCGAAGGTCGGCCACGAGCCGGTGCGCTCACGCCAAGCCTGGTAGATCAGGGCCAGGTTACCGGCGGCCACCGGTGAGGCCATCGAAGTGCCCCCGAAGCTGGCGGTGGCCACAGCGCCCCACAGGATGCTGTTGAGGGAGAGGTCGCCGGTGCCAAAGGCTCCCGTCGCCACGACGTCCGCCCCCACCACGTTGCGCACGCCGGGCCCCCGGTTGGACCACGACATCGGGTCGCCGCCGACGATCTGGTCCGCCGAGGCGATGGACTCGAAGATGCCGATGCTGCCGTAGAGGGTGGAGGCCCCCACCCCGATGCTGCTGGGCGGGCTGGGCGGCGCGACGGTGCCGTAGCCGGGAGCGCCGTTCCCCGTCGAGAAGAGGATGGCGGTGTGGGGGGCGTAGGCCCGGTTGATGGCGTCAATGAGGCGTGAGTAGTAGTCGAAGCCGTCGTTGTCGGTGCCGCTGAAGCCCCAGGAGTTGCTGACGATCTGGATGTCGTCACCGGTCCCCGGGATGGCGTCGTAGCCGAGGCCGGCGTAGATGTAGGGGTCCTCGATGAAAGGCGAGGCGTAGAAGTTGCCGTTCTGGACAGAAGCGACCTCCTTGCCGGGTCCGACGACCAGCCCCTTCCCCTCGGCCTGGGGCGGTCCGCTCGGCCCCCAGTAGACGGAGCCTCGCACGACGCCCTGGCCGACCGCCACGGAGGTGACGCCCTGGCCGTGGTCACCACCGGGCTCGGTGAAGTCCTGGACGTGGAAGGCGACCAGGTCACCGTTGCCATAGGCGGTGCCGGGAATGCCCCAGAACCAGTCGAGGGTCGGGACTGGGGTCGTGCCGTCCGAGATGAAGTAGACGAGCCCGCCCGAGACGTCGTTCAGGCCATCGCCGTCGTAGTCGAGGCAGGCCACTTCCTGGTAGGTGAAGTCCCGGGTCAGGCGGGCCGGCGTGTCGTCGGTGAAGTCGTAGTTGTAGTTGAGGTCCACGTAGACGGTGTCGTAGACGCCAGCGGTCCCTTCATCCACCACCAGCACGGCAGCCCGCTCGCCTGCCACCGCCGTCCCATCGCCGAAGGCACCGCTCAGGATGTCGGCCACGCTGGCCAGGGCCTTGTCGGGATGGGAGCCGATGTGGTACTCGCCGCTCTTGGAGGTGCCGGGCAGCGTGTAGGTGTGGGCTTCCTCCGCCCCGATGGGCTTGTAGGTGGCCGTGGGACCGCTGACCACCGTCGAGGTGTCGGCGTAGTCGGCGAAGCCGTTGGCGATGTAGTCGGTCCCCAGATAGTAGTCCACAGCGGCCACGTAGGAGGAGTAGGAGTCGAACATCTCCGGCAGGCCGTAGTAGGGCGAGGTGGGGTCCTCGATGTAGGCCCAGGTACCGAAGAGGTCGGGGTGGCAGTAATCGGCCCCGGAGTCGTTGGCCATATAGCGCACCCCCGCGCCGGTGTACCCCTTGGCCCAGGCCTCCTGAGAGCCGTGGATGGCGGCGGTGGTGTGGTACCAGCCTTCAGGGGCCGGACCCGGGCTGGCGTCGGGATCAGTACGGATGCGCGGTTCGATGGCCGCATTCAGCATCTCCTCCAGATCGGGTTCAACGGGGGGTGGCGGTTCGGCCAGGGACTCAGGCCGCTGCATAAAGATGACCCCGGGCAGCGTAGCCATCTTCAGCAGCGCGTTGGGCCTGGCGAAGCCGATGGCCACGGTGGTGCCCAGGGGGCCGACGAAGGGGCGGACAAACCAGCGATCGGCATAGGCCCCCAGGTCCGTCCCGGCGACAATGTGGGCTACGAAGGGAAGCCCTTCCTCACCCACGGTCGGCGTGATCTCCCGCCCGGCCAGGACCCTCGTGACCGGCTTTCCGCTCAAGGCTGCCTCGATGTCTGCGAGGAGGTTGGGGTGGATCTTGGCCCGGGCGGCCTGGGGATCGGTCCTGATAGGCCCCTGGGCAAAGGCGACGGGATAGGTCGAGAGCACCAGGGCCAGGACCAGCAGGGCGTAGAGAATCCGTTGGTGGACCTTCCTGTTCCTAAGCATACTCCCCTCCTGGTAAAACTGTTGTCGCAGGTGCGGAGACCTGGCTTGAGATCGGTCGCGCCATTTACAGCGGAGGTAGACGAGAGGTCATAGGACAAACGCAGTCCACCACCAAGAGACCCTCAACGGAATACGACCCGTCGAGGGCGGCAGCCAACGCCCAATGAAACCCATCACACCATTGGGACCAACTCCCAGGGGTAGGGACGCACCACGATGCACCCACTACCCGAGGGTGCTCAAAAGCGTTATCTTATTGGGCAAAGGGTTCAAGATAGTCCTCGGTGGTCTGGAGGGATCACTGGTCAGGACCGCCGATTGTCGTATTGCGCGTGCTGAGGAGGATGGATTGGGCTGCGCTGGAGAGGTACGACGAAGGGGGTATCGTGATGGCGGTGACCAATGACAGTCACATTATACCAGGAAAAACCATCCCAGGTCAAGAGGGTAACAGCCTTTTCCCAGGAATTTTAAAGCAGGGAGCAGGAGGCCAGGAAATCTTTCCCCTAGCCTAATGGCCTCTTTATGGTACAATAGGACGCACACCGGAAGAGCATCTTCGACCAGGAGCCGGCTCCGCGCCCGGGCCGGAGTCCTGGCGAAGGCGCTCCAGGAGTACGGAGGAAGGAGAGACAATGCCAGACCAATTTCGGATCGAGTCCCTGCTATCGGCCCGGCTCTTCCTGAGCCCGCAACTGGTGGAGGACCGCATCTTCTTCCTGAGCGACATGTCAGGACGCATCAGCCTCTACGCGATGGACCGAGGCGGGAGCGTGCCAGAGCCCCTGCTGCCGCCCCACATCGCTCTGCAAAACCCGGCCCTCATCCACGGGGGCTACCCCTTCTACGTCTTCCCCCGCCTGGGCAAGGTCCTGGTGATGATTGACCGAGATGGGGACGAGAACTACCAGCCGACCTTCATCCCCCTGGAGGGCGGGCTGCCGGAACCCCTCTTCAACGACCGATTCCGGAGCCAGCAGGTGATCTGTTCCCGCTGCGATCGAGAGCGCAATCTGGCCGTCTTCCAGGTGGACCCGAGGACCGATCCCCACCACCGCACCTACCTGGTGGACCTGGAGAGGCTGGAGCTGACGGACCTGGGGACCAGCCTCTACGGCAACTGGGTGATGGGAGCCAACGCCGACTACTCCCGGATCGTGCTGGGGGACAGCTACACGGCCGGCGATCACGTCCTCTACCTCTGGGAGCGAGGGGGTGGTGCACGCCGGCTCCTGTACGGCACGCCGTTGGAGGAGCGGGAGAAAAGGGAAAGGGTGCCCCTGAACAGCATCCACTCCTGCCATTTTACCCCGGACGACCGGGGGTTGCTCTTCGTAACCTCCCTCTTCGACGACCGGTACGGGCTGGGCTACTTCCCCCTGGACACGCCGGAGCAGATCCGTCCCGTCCAGGTCATCGGCACGGTGCACGAGGGGGTGGGGGAGTTGGAGCATCTGGAGCACCTGCAGGGTGACCGCTACCTCCTTCTCTACAACATTGACGGTTGCTCTTACGCCTACGAAGGCCGCTTTGACGAGGCAGCGTTGCGGTTTGAGGTAGACCGGGTCCTCTGTGGAACGGGGGAGCTGAGGGATGGCGTGCTTCAGTCCCTCTACTACGAGAAGGCCAGTGGGGATTACGTGCTCGCCTTCTCCACGGCGACTTCGCCGGCCCAGATCTACACCATCGAGGGCGGCGCCGAGCGCGTCGTCCAGCACACCCGGGAGCGAATCCTGGGCATCCCCCAGCACCTGCTCTCACCGGGCGAGGATGCTTCCTTCACCAGCCACGATGGACTGCGGGTCTCGGCCCGGCTCTACCTACCCTCGGAGGCGCTGGGGTTCCAGGGGCCGCGTCCTGTCATCTTCTACATCCACGGCGGTCCTCAGAGCCAGGAACGGCCCGACTTCACCTGGTTCTCGATGCCCCTCATCCAGTTCTTCACCCTCAACGGCTTCGCCGTCTTCGTGCCCAACGTGCGGGGCAGCACCGGCTACGGCCTGGACTACATGAAGCGGGTGGACCACGACTGGGGCGGTCAGGACCGGCTGGACCACGTGGCGGCCTTCGAGCACCTGCGCCGGGACCCCCGGCTGGATATGGAGCGGGTGGGCGTGATGGGCCGCTCCTACGGCGGCTACATGACGCTGATGCTGGTCAGCATGCACCCAGAGCTCTGGAAGGCGGCCTGCGACATGTTCGGCCCCTACAACATGTTCACCTTCTTAGAGCGGATCCCCGAGACCTGGAAGACCTACTTCTACTTGGCCATCGGGGACCCGGAGAAGGATCGGGACCTCCTCGTCGAGCGCTCTCCCAGCACCCACCTCCACCGACTGGCCTGCCCCCTGCTGGTCATCCAGGGGCGGAACGACCCCCGGGTGCGAGAGGGAGAGTCACGGGACCTGGTGGAGGCGCTGCGGGCTCAGGGCAAGGAGGTGGAGTACATCGTGCTGGAGAACGAGGGGCACGACGTGATCAAGTTCGAGAACAAGGTGCGCATCTACAACGAGATCGTGCGCTTCTTCGCCCGTCATCTGGAGCCTTGAGACGCATAGAAGCAAAAGGCGAGCCACTGCGGGCTCGCCCTTACTACAAATCGGCGTCTAACGAACGCGCTCAGCCGCCGTGCGAAGCGAGGGGCTTCAAGAGCCGATAGCCGGCCAGAAAGATGAGCGCGGCCAACGAGACCACCCACACCATCAGCAGCCACTCGGTGAGCGTGGGGAAGTAGTCGAAGGTTAGGCCCAGGCCGGTGAAGGCGGTCTTCAGCCCCTCGAATTCGGGTACCACCAGGGCAGGAATGACCAGGTTCAGCTTGGTGCTGATGGCCGCCAGCGCGATCAGTCCACCGGCGGTGGCCAGGCCGGCCCGGCTGCGTCCGGCAAAGATGAGCAGGAGCAGCGGGATGAGCAGGCCCAGGCCCACGTGAACGAACCAGAAGACCCACCAGAAAGGCCCGAACAGGATCACCCGCAGGCTCTCCGACCGGGCGGGGATGCCGGCGTAGAGCGCGGTGGAGAACTCGGCCCACTCCAGCACCACCAGGCCCAACAGTAGGCCCAGAACCAGCCAGCGCAGCAGTTGACCGGCGTCCGCCTCCAGCCGGCCCAGCAGCACAGCCAGGAAGAGCACCAATGCCGCGCCGCTGAGCGCACCCTCCACCAGGAAGAGGATCGGCGTCAGCCCCGATTCCCACAGGGCCTGCGCACCCACCACGCCGAACAGTGAGCCCTCGGCCCCACCGAAGATGACCACCAGAATCAACCCCAGCAGGCTTAGGGTGCGCACCACCCCGGTCTCAACCTCTCTCTGCGTCAGATAAATGAGCACCAGCAGCAACACGCCGTAGATGACGTACAGCCAGGCCATCACTCCCATCACCGAGGTGACGTTGGTGGAGAAGAAAAGTTTGAAAAAGCGGGCCGGATGGCCCAGGTCCAGCCAGATGGCCAGCAGACCGCCGGCCAGGGCCGACAATGCCGTCAGCAAGGCGACGCGCCCCAGCGGCTGCAAAGCCTTCAAGCGGAAACCATAAGCCAGGGCCACGATCAGGTAAGCACCCACGGAGACGCCGATGAGCATGGCGTAGGCCGCTACCCACAGGCCCCAGGGCACATACGTGTTGTATGCCGCAACTGTGTGGCCGCCGGTGATGCGCTGCACCAGCCCCACCAGGCCGATGAGGAAGCCCACCACGGCCACAACCCAGAGGATTTTCTCAGCGGGTTTCATTTGGCTCGTCCTCCATCTCGCTGCAATGAGGCAATGCCGGCTGCCTCGGTTGTGTTTTCAGCAAGCACCGTCATCAGCCACTCCAGGTCGGCCTCGACGGCCGCCCGGGTAAAGTCGGCCAGCCCGGTGAAGAACGGATCGGCGCTGGCGCCTCCCAGCGCGGCGCAGAAGCGTGGCAGCCACGGCAAGAGGTGTTGCTGGATGAAATCGTGGCTGGCCTGGAGCGCCTTCTCCGTCTCCGCACTGCCTCCCGCAGCCCGCGCCGCCAGGTAGGCCAGGAAGCCCAATTCCAGGGCGATGTGATCGTCGGGCAGATGCACGTCGCTGGCGGGCACGGCCTGCCAGTCCAGGTAGACGCGGCGGACAGCTACCGCGGCCGGTCCCATCAACCGGCCGTCGTGCAGATAGTACGAGGCATAGGGCGGGGCCGGGGTCAGGCCGGGACCCTCCAGCAGCCGCGTCATCTCCGTGTTCAGCACCTCCAGGGCCGCCCGCCGGAAGCCATGGCCCTGCAAGCGGGTCTGCATCCGGCTCAGTCCTGGGGCCAGCGGCGAGGCCGGCGCGATCTCCAGACTCACCACCGCCTCCAGCACCGGCTCCCGCAGCGGATAGCTGTACAGCGCACGCAGCAGGCTGTACAGCCCGACCCGTTCCTGCAACCTCTGCCGATCCATCATCATACCTTCTTCACCTTGACGATCATGTCGCCGTACAGCGACATGCCCATAATGGGTGAGTGGTGATCCGGATCCACCAGCGCGTTGGCATTGGGTGTCACATCGCGGAAGTCGTAGGTCTTGCCCAGGCCGGGGCTGAAGCGACCACCGCCGCCGAAAGGCAGGCGCAGCACGCCTGGCCGAATGGTCTCCACCAGATAGACCTTGCCGCGCGTCGTGTGGCCCAGGGGGGTCTCCAGCTCCACCAGGTCGCCCGTCTTCAGGCCCAGCTTCTCGCCGTCGGCGCGGTTCATCTGGATGACGCCGATGGACCAGGTGCCCTTGGGGATGCGCACCTTGCGGCCCGTGGGCTGCGGCCCGTTCTCGCCGATGACTATCTCATCCACCACCCGCTCGTCGTTTAGGGGCACCCACAGGTCCTCCGTGGGGATGCGGCCTAGCCAGTCCACCATCTGCGTGCCGGACATAGCGTGATGCACCCGGCCGGAGATGACCTGGAAGGGGTACTCCTCGCGGTACTTGGCGTAGTCCGGGTTGGTGTACGGGTTCCACAGCGTCTCGAACCAGTAGAAGGTCTTGGGATACTTCTCCCACCCCAGTTCCTGGATGCCGGGCGGAGCCTCGCCGGCCTCCTCGATGAGCTTGTTGTACTTGGCGTAGCGGCCCTTGCGCTTGCCGTCTAGGTCGTAGTCCCAGGTGAAGTCGACCTTCTTGCTGTCGGTCTTGAGCACACCGCCGTTCTTGAAGCGGTGCCAGCTCATAGGCCACACCGCCACGCCGTGGTGCTCGCGCAGCCACTGCACGGTGACGTATTCGCCGATGACCTTCTTGCCCTCATCGTCTATGGTGACGTTGCCGGCCTCCAGCGAATCGGGCGTGCCGTACAGCTTGTAGTTAACCGGCAGGTGCGGATAGGGCAGCGGCTCGCCAGTATGGGCCCGCCCCGGCGCCTTCTTCAGGGCTTCGTTCCAGAAGTCCTCCTCGGTGGGATACTTCTCCCAGAAGTCCTCCGGCTTGATGTCCGGGTCGCCCTTCTCGTACAGCTTACGGGCCAGCGCCCAGGCGATGTCGTACTGCGTCTTCGACTCGTACAGCTTATCAATGACGAAGTCGCGCAGGTAGAGCAGTTGATGGCTGGGGTAGATGTCCGACAGGCTCATGCGCTCCAGGTAACTGGCTTCGGGCAGCACCACATCGGCGTACAAGCCCGTCTCTAGGAAGGGCGTATCAATGTAAACCACCAACTCCACCCGGTAGTCCTCGCCATCTTTGGCCGTCAGGGCCTCGATCCACTTGTCGGTGTTGGAGCCGGTGATGACCGGATTGCCGGTGCGGATGAAGAAGGCCTTAATGGGGTACTTGTGCCCGCGGAAGGGGCCGTACTTCAGCTCCACACCCTCCAGGAAGCGGCTGGGGTAATCGCCTACCACGTCGTCCCAGGCGGCGGTCCACTTGCCGAAGAGGTCCATATGCAGTTCCTCGACCTTGCCGGTGACCTCCTGGCCGTTGATGACGCGCGTCACCTCTCGCTTGAGGAAGTGACCGCCCTTGGCTCTGCCGCCCTTGTCCGACTTGACCAGCTCGGTATCAATGGCGCCGCCGGGTACCTCCATGTTGCCGGTGATGACGTTGAGCGCGGTGCCGATGATGGAAGCCACGTAGCCGTTGTAGTGGTGGCCGATGCCGTTCATGCCCCACACCCAGGCCGCCGGCTTGGTGATGCCGAAAGTGTGGGCCAACTCGGCGATGGTCTCGGCCTCGATGCCGGTGCGCTCGGCGGCCCACTCCAGGCTGAAGTAGTTCAGGCCGTTGATGGGATCCGTCTTGTCCCACCAGCTCTTGAAGGCGGCCTCGAACTCCTCCCAACCCCGGCTGTACTCCAGGAAGGACCAGTCAATGTAGCGCCGGAAGGGGTCGTCATCGCTGTGGTTCTCCAGGATGTAGCGCAGCACCGCCGCGAACAGGTCGGGGTCGGTGCCGGGGCGGATGGGGATCCACTGATCGGCCTTGGTGGCCGTGTTGGAGAAGGCCGGATCAATGACGATGATCTTGGCGCCAGCCAGCTTGGCCTCCACTGTGCCCCGCGATTCGTAGACGATGCGGGTAGCGGTGAAGGGGTTCCAGCCGGCGTAGACGATGAGCCGCGTGCGATACTTGTAGTCGTTCTTCAGGCTGCCGTCAGGCTGGCGCACCAGCACCGGCCGCATGATGTCCGGCTCCACCCGCTTGCCGCCAAACATGAGCTTGGGGCCGTGGCGGCGCGGGGTGTCGCAGATGGCGCCGTGCTCCACCGTATGAGGCGTGCCAAAGGCACGGAAGAGGTAATAGTACGGGTCGCGATCGGTGACGTCACCGCAATCCATGATCACCGCTTCGGCACCGTACTTTCGCTTGATCTCCAGCAGCCTGTCGGCGATGAAGTTCAGCGCCTCCTCCCAAGAGACGCGCCTGAACTTGCCCTCGCCCCGCTCGCCGACGCGGATCATAGGATATTTGATGCGGTTGGCGTTGTAAACCATTTGTAAGCCCGAAGCGCCTTTGGCGCACAGCACGCCGGAATTGAGGGGCGCGTAGGGATTGCCGTAGATGGCCGATGCCACGCCGTTTTCCACCCGCACCGCGATGCCACACTCGGCGGGGCACATCACGCAGGCGCTGTAGACGGTCTTGACTTCGGCCTGCTGCAACCGGCGGGCCTCGGCCCGGTCGATCTGCTTGAAGCCGCTCCCCAGCGCGGCCAACGCGGCCAGCCCGCCCGCCGCAGCACCGCCGGCCTTCAGGAAATCACGGCGCGAGAGTTGTTTGTCCTTCCAGTCAATCATCACCCACCTCCCTAAACCAGGTAGAAGACTTTGGGATCAGTGCCCATGTCTTCCTTCAGCCGCATCACGTTGGGCTGGCCGATGAGCTCAGAGACCAGGCTCTTGGGGTCGTTCATATCGCCGAAGTAGGTAGCGCGGCCCATGCAACTGAGGGTGCAGGCCGGCAACTCCCCACGCTCGATGCGGTGGAGACAGAAGTGGCACTTGCGGGCGTTGCCAATGGGCGATCCGCCGTCGGCCCGCGTGCGATTCTCACCATACTCGGGCGATGGCAGCAGTTCATAGGGCTGGCGCTCGCCCCCCTCGAAGTCGCCGTAGAAGTAGCCCGAATCGAAGGAGCGGGCTGAGTAGGGGCAGGCTGTGATGCAGTAGCGGCAGCCGATGCACTGGTCGTAGTCAATGACCACGATGCCATCGGCACGCTTCCAGGTGGCGTGTACCGGGCACACAGGCACGCAGGGCGGATCCTCGCATTGCATGCAGGGCCGGGGCACGAAGCGCCGAGCCACGTTGGGATAGGTGCCGTGGGTCTCAGTCATCACCGGCCGGTAGGTGACGCCCGGCGGCAATTTGTTCTCGGTGATACAGGCCACGTTGCAGCCGTTGCAGCCGGTGCACTTGCGCAGATCAATGACCATAGCCCATTTGCGCTGCTCCACCGGCTTCTGCAGGGCGCGCTGCAGGTCCTCCATCATGCGCTGGACGGGATGTTCGCCCTCCACCGGCTCCGGCAGTTCCACCACAGGGACCAGCCCCTCGGCCTGGGCGGCCGGTCCAGCACGCACCGGCTCGGTGTCGCCCAGCACAGCCGGCGCCACCAGGCCGGCGAAGACCACGCTGGCGAACTTGCCCAGGAAGGACCGGCGCGACTCCTCGCTGGCGAGAGGGCCGACCTCCGAGCCTCTGTCCAGAGACATAGCGACGCCTCCTTTCTGCTATTGGGTCCAGGGATGACCTCCCAATCAACATTGTAGCAGAAAGGAGGCGGGCATACAACTAGGGAAGCAACGGGTTCGAACCTGGGGAAAATCCTAGTTTCCTACGTCACTATCCCCCGCTCGATGGCAAAGCGCACCAGTTCAGCCCGGTTGGAGAGGCCCAGCTTGCGCATCAGGTTGGCGCGGTGGAAGTCCACCGTCTTGACGCTGATGAACAGGGTCTCGGCCACCTCCTGGTAGGTCTTGCCCTGGGCCAGCAGCACCAGCACCTCCCGCTCCCGCTCTGTCAGTGTGTCGTAGGGGTCGGCCGGCACGCCGCCGGCCTGCCTCCGCACATCGTCCACCAGCACGCCGCTCACACGTGGGTCCAGGTAGGTGCCGCCAGCGTATACCTCGCGGATGGCGCGCACCAGGCTGTCGTCCGGCGCCCGCTTGAGCACATAGCCGGCCGCGCCAGCCTTCAAAGCGGGCAGCACATACTCCTTGTTCTCGTGTTGAGTCAAGATGAGAACGCGCGTTGCTGGATAGGTGCTGACGATCTCGTGGGTGGCCGCCAGCCCGTCCATGCCCGGCATACCGATGTCCATCAACACCACGTCGGGCTTGAGGGTCTGCACCTGAACCAACGTCTCGTGGCCGTCGGCCGCCTCGCCGACTACCTCGAAATCCGAATGTAGCTGCAGCAGCGCCCGGATGCCGGCCCGCAGGATAGCGTGATCGTCGGCGATCAGGATACGAATCATATGTTCCCCTCCTTCAATGGCAGCGTGACGCACAACCGGGTGCCGCGGCCGGGTTCGCTCTCGATGACGAATTGACCACCCAGCAATGCCGCCCGTTCCTGCATGCCCAGCAGCCCCCAGCCACGCCGGCTGTTGTCCTCGGCCAAAGCCTTGCCTGGGTTGAAGCCGACGCCATCGTCCTGGATCTCCATGCACGCCTGCCGCCCCTCAACCCGCAGGCGGATGTGCACTTCATGCGCCTGAGCGTGCTTGCCGATGTTGGTGATGGCCTCCTGCCCGATGCGGAACAGGGCCGTCTCCACCTCGGAAGACAAACGCCGGGTCTCCTCCGGCACGTCCAGGACGACCTCGATGCCGCGCTTCTGCAAGCGCTCCTCAGCGTACCAGCGCAGGGCCCGGCACAACCCCAGATCATCCAGCAGGCTTGGGCGCAGGTCGTAGATGACCTCCTGCAGCTCCTTCACCGTATCGCTGGTTGAAACGCGCAGCCGGTCCAGCAGCTCAGGAGCCATATCCGGAGCCTGGCTCAAGGCAGTGCTGACCGCGTTCAGGCCAAAGACGAGGGCATTCAGGGACTGGCCGATGCCATCGTGCAGCTCACGGGCGATGCGTTGGCGCTCTTCTTCCTGAGCGCGAATCACCTGTGCCAGCAGTTCGCTGCGCACCCGTTCCTTCTGGCGCAGCTCCTCCCACAGACGGGCGTTCTCCAGCGCGATGCCGATCTGCTGGCCCACTGCCGCCAGCAGGTTCATCTCCGCCGCGTCGAAGGCTCGCAGGCTGATCGCGGCCACGCTCAACACGCCCAGCGTGCGTCCTCGTGCCTGCACAGGCACTGTGGCGTGGCACATAAGGGGCTGCCCGCTGGTGTCCAGCGCATGTTGGGCCAGACACCCTTCCCCTGCCGTCGCGTCCACAATGCGCGGCTTGTTCTCCCGCAGCACCTGGCCACACGGGCACTCGGGAAAAGCGAAAGCCTCGGACCTTGCTGCCAGTCCCTGAGAAGCCGCCAGATGGGGCTGCCCGTTCTCCGTGAGCACAAAGATCCAGCCGGCGGTCAGGTCCAGCGCACTCAAGATCTGATGCAAGGCACGCTTGAGGATCTCGTCGGCTGGCAAGGGTTCTCCAACGGCTGAGGCCACAGCGTTGAGGGCCGTCAACTCCCGATTGCGCCGACGTAGCTCCTCCTCGCGTGCCTTGCGCTGGGTAACGTCGCGCGTAAACCAGGCCAAAGCGCGTCGGCCCTGGTACTCAACCAGGGTGCCGGTCGTCTCCAGAATGCGCGTCCGACCGTGGCGATCTACCATGGTGAATTCACCGGGCATCTCAGCGCGATCGCCTGAGCGGATCGCTTGCCACGCGGCCCGCGCCGCGGCCAACGAGTCGGGGTGCAGGATACTGGCAGCATTGGCCCCCAACAGTTCCGCCGGTTCAAAGCCGGCCAGGCGAGCGAAGGCCCTGTTGACGAACAGGAACGTGCCCTCATCGGGACCTTCATCGCAAATCAGCGCAATTCCCTCGCCCACTGTGCCAGCGGCCGTCAACAGGTCCCGATAGCCGGCCTCGGACACCTGCAACTGCTGGATAGCCGTCTGGATGTCGCTGGCCATCTGGTTGAAAGCCGCGGCCAGGTCCCCTACCTCGTCGCCAGGCGGCAGATCAATGCGCTCGTCCAGATGGCCCCGGCCCAACCGCTGTACGCGCCGCGTCAGCTCGACCAGCGGGTAGGTGGCCAACCGGCTGAAGCCGTAGGCCACCGCTGCCGCCAGCAGGCAGCCGACCGCGGTCAGCGCCAACACGAAGCCCGTTACCTGGCGTTGCACGGCAACAATGCGCGCCTGGCTGATCCCCAGGTGGACCTCAGCCGGCAGTCCATTCAACGGCCGATAGCCGAAGTCGCGAACCAGACCGTATTCAGTGCGGAGCAGGAGCCCCTCGCCGGGCTGCTCACGGTCGGCCGGCAGGACCTGCAGCAAGTCGGCCGGAAAGCCGTCGGGAAAGGTGTGGATGATGGGAGTATCAGGGCCAAAGGCGAAGGCGTACACCACGCCCTGATTGCGGCGCACGGCTGCGTTGACCGCCTCTTGCACCGCGGCCAGGTCCCCCTCCACCAGAGCGTTGGCCAGGCTCTCGCCCAGGGCCAGGGTCAGCGTCTGCCCGGAGGTAATTGATTCAGCGCGCAGGTTTTGCAACAGGACCTGGTTGATGGCTCCGGTGGTGATGAAGCCGGCCGCCACCACAATGACCATCACAGCCAGCGTCACGCGAGTGGTCAGCCGCCGCGGCAGCCAGCGCTCCATACGCCGCAGTATCTTCCCGGCCCAGCTCAGCCCAAGTCCAACCATCTCACGGCTCCAGCAGACCGACATCGCGCGCAATACGGCGCAGGTCTTCGTAGTCGGCGTCGCGGGCGAGGACAAACCCACGAGGCATCTCGGAACGCTCCCAGTGGTAGAGGGCCGCGGCATCGGTGCCAGTGGGGTCCAGAGCCAGCAGTGCCTGCTGCACGATGGCCACCGTCTTGGCCGGCGCCGCCGGCCCGGCCACAATCCCGCTGGACGGATAGGGTTCCGACAGAGCCAGGATGCGCACCAACCCGCGGGCAGCCAGGTCGCTCGCCAGCGTATCCTGGAGGCCGCCGGCATCGAAGCGGCCGCTGGTCACCGCGTTAGCGGTTGCCGCGTGGGAGCCGGTGTAGGTGTAGGCACGGAGGTCCGCGAGGGTGAGGCCCGCCTGCTGCAGCATCAGGCGGGGAATGAGATGTCCCTGGGTGGAGTTGGGTGCGCCAAAGGCGAAGGTGCGGCCTCGCAGGTCGGCAATCGTGCGCAACTCGCTGGCCGGCGGCACGACGATAGCGGCCCGATAGGTATCTTCCCCTTCAGCGTTAAGCCCGCGAACCAGGATGCGAGCGCCGCAGCGGTGATACGCCTGGAGATAGGAGACGGTGCCCACAATGGCAAAGTGGACCCTGCCGCTGCACAGGTCGTCCACCACATTGCCATCGCGCGGCGTGACATACAGGCGGTAGGTGAGCCCGGTGCGCGCCTCCAGCCAATTGAGGAGCGAGGCGTTCATGCGCACGTCCTCTTTGGGCTCCAGCCGGCGGTCGAAGCCAAAGGCCCACACGCCGTCCTCCCGTACCGGCGGCCACACCACCTCGGTCAACAAATTCTCCGAGAGATGGACCGAGGTGGTCGGCTCGCGAGCACAGGCTCCCAGCGGGGAAAGCAACGCCAGTATGGACAGAAGCAACCACAATCTACGGATCACGTGGTGGATTTTACTATGCTTTGTATGCTCCGTCCAGTGAAGAAATCCGATGTCGGAGCGGGTGGGACGCTGGTTCGTCAGCGTCCGGGTGCGCGAGAAGGTGGAGGTCAGGCCAGCCACCGGCGAGCCTCCCGGCGTTGACCTGGGCGTCCGGGCGATGACCCTGTTGAGCGCCGGTCGGTGCCTTGAGGCCCCCCGTCCCCTGGGAACAGGCCCGGAGAAAGCTGCGCCGACTCCAACGCCAACCGGCTTGGCGCAAGCGCGGCGGCAGGAACTACGAGAAGACCTGCCGGCGACTTGCCCATTTGTACTATCGCATATATAATATCCAACAGGTAACATCCAACGGGACGCCCTCCACGGAGAACAGATTGAGGAAAGCCCAGGCCGGCCGGGCGGTCGCGCCCTGCCTCGGGCAGGGTGAGGAAAGTCCGGACTCCACAGGGCACGGTGCTGGGTAACACCCAGGCGGGGTAACCCGCGGACAGGGCCACAGAAACAGACCGCCAACGGGAGGGGCTTCCGGCCCCTCTGCGGGCAAGGGTGAAAAGGTGGTGTAAGAGACCACCGGCGCGCCGGGTGACCGGCGCGGCCAGGCAACCCCCACCGGGAGCAAGGCCAAGCAGGGGGGAAGCGCAGTCGGCTCCGCCGGCCGCGCGGGAGGCGGCCCGTCTCCCTCGACCCCCGGGTGGGCCGCATGAGGCGGCGGGCAACCGCCGTCCCAGAGAGATGACCGCCACCCCGACCTCGTCGGGGGACAGAATCCGGCTTACAGGCCGACCTGGGCTTTTCTGGGGGGGTACCAAGGGGCAAGGGGCAAGGGGCAAGGGGCAAGGGGCAGGGGGCAGGGGGCAAGGGGCAAGGGGCAGGGGGCAAGAGGCAAGGCGCAAGGGACAAGGGGCAAGGGGCAGGGGGCAAGAGGCAAGGCGCAAGGGACAAGGGGCAAGGGGCAGGGGATAAGGACCGAGGACTACCTGACCAAGCGACCAGCCGAGGAGCGGGCGATGAGCGACCAAGCGACCACCCGACCAAGCGACCACCCGACCACCCGACCACCCGACATTGACGAGCAGCTGGCGGTCCTGATGCGGGGGGTGGAATACGGCGACCCCCAGATTCGGGAGCATATGGAGCGGGAGTTACGGGAACGGCTGGAGGAGTCGGCCAGGACCGGCACACCTCTTCGGGTCTACTGCGGCTACGATCCCACTGCTCCCGACCTGCACCTGGGTCACACGGTAACGATGCGCAAGCTCCGCCAGTTTCAAGAGTTGGGCCACCAGGCCATCTTCGTCATCGGCTCCTTCACTGCCCTGATCGGTGACCCCTCCGACAAGGACAAAGCCCGCCCCCGCCTCTCCTTCGAAGAGGTGATGGCCAACGCCAAGACCTACGTGGACCAGGCCTTCCGCATCCTGGACCCCGAGAAGACGGAAGTGCGCTACAACCACGAATGGCTTTCCCGAGTCACCTTGGAGCAGTTCATCGAGATGGCCGCCAACTTCACCGTGCAGCAGTTTCTGGCTCGGGACAACTTCGCCAAACGGTACGCCAAAGGCGACCCCATCTGGCTCCACGAACTCTTCTACGCCCTGATGCAGGGGTACGACGCGGTGATGCTGCGGGCCGACGTGCAGTTGGGCGCGACGGAGCAGCTCTTCAACCTGCTGGCAGGCCGCAAGCTCCAGGAGTACTTCGGCCAGCGCCCCCAGGTCGCCCTAACGCTCCCCATCCTGGTGGGAACCGATGGCCGGCTGCGGATGTCCAAGAGCACCGGCAACTACATCGGCATCACCGAGCCGCCCGAGGAGATGTACGGCAAGGTGATGAGCATTCCTGACGAAGCGATGATGAACTACTACAACCTAGTAACCCGCTTCACCCCCAACGAGATCGCCCAGATCGAAGCGGCGCTGAAGTCGGGCCGGCTGCATCCCCGGGATGCCAAGATGAAGCTGGCCCGCGAGATCGTGGAGATCTTCTACGGCCCCGAGGCCGCCCAGGCTGCCGAGGAGCACTTCCGCACCGTCTTCCAGGCGCGGGAACTCCCCCCTGATATGCCCAAGGTCTACCTCAGCGAGCCAGTCAACATCGTGGACCTGTTGGCCCGGCTGGAGTTGGCCCGGAGCAAGAGCGAGGCTCGCCGGCTGATCCAGCAGGGCGGGGTGCGCCTAAACGGCAGGCGGGTCAAGGACATCGAGCAGATTGTGGAGATCAAAGAGGAGACGGTCCTGCAGGTGGGGAAGCGGCGCTTCATCCGGTTGCTGCCGGCCTTGCCCTCCTGACAGCCGACACTGTAGACCAACCGGAAGCGACCGACGGAGGAGAAAGCGAAACCGATGCCTGTCCGTTCGATGAGCAAGCGAGCACGGCTGGAGGCCACCATCGCCGGCCAGCCGACAGACCGCCTGGCCATCGCCCTGTGGCGACACTGGCCCGGCGACGACCAGCGGGCCGAGGACTTCGTCCGCGCCACCCTCGACTTCCAACGCACCTTCGATTTCGACTTCATCAAGGTTACCCCGGCCAGCAGCTACTGCATTGCTGATTGGGGCGCGGAGTCCTACTGGCGAGGGAACCAAGAGGGCACTCGCGACTGGGGAGCCCGCGTTATCCAGCGTTCCGAGGACTGGACCCGCCTGCGTCCCCTGGACCCCCGTCGGGGGATGCTGGGCGAGATCCACCAGGCCCTGACCCTCATCGGCCGCGAGGTCGGGGAGGAGGTCCCCTTCATCCAGACCATCTTCAGCCCCCTGGCTCAGGCCAAGAACCTGGCCGGCCCCCGGCTGATCCCCGACCTGCGGCAGCACCCCGACGCGGTCAAGGCGGCGCTGGAGACGATCACCGAGACGACCATCCGCTTCATCGAGGCAGCCCGCGAGACGGGCATCGCCGGTATCTTCCTGGCCCTCCAACACGCCACCTATGACTTGCTGAGCGAGGCAGAGTATCGGGAGTTCGGCCGCCCCTACGACCTGCGCATCCTGGAGGCGACCGACGGGCTCTGGTTCAACGTGCTGCACCTGCACGGTCGCCACGTCATGTTCGACCTGGTGGCCGACTATCCGGTCCAGGCCATCAACTGGCACGACCAGGAGACATTTCCCCCCCTTGCCGAGGCGCTGGATCGCTTCCCCGGTGCGCTAATCGGGGGGCTGCACCGCTGGGAGACGATGGTGTGGGGGACGCCGGACCAGGTGCGGGCGGCGGTGCGGGCCGCCGTCGAAGCGACCGGAGGGCGGCGCTACATCGTCGGCACCGGCTGCGTGACCCCTCTCACCGCCCCCTTGGGCAACATCCGGGCAGCGCGGGAGGCCGCCGAGCAGTTCGCGGGATCACCTGACCAAGACCTACGGACAGGATAACCGAGGCGGAAGATGCGCACCTCACCGCCACCCGATCTGGCCCTACCCACGGTCGCCCGGAAGCTGTTAGACCGCTACCTCCAGCAGCGCCAGGCCCCGCCCCTCACCAGCGCTCAGAGCTACGAAGCCCTCTCCGAGCGGGAGCGGGAAGTGATGTTTCTGCTGCTCCAGGGGCTCAGCAACAAGGAGATCGCCGAGAAGCCGGTCATCAGCCCCAGCACGGTCCAGACCCACCGTGCCCGCATCCTGCAGAAGCTGGGTCTGGAGAACACCATCGAGTTGAGGTGGAAAAGGCCGTTGCCCTCTACACTCAGAAGGGGTGCTTCGCCTGCCACGGCAGCAACCACGAGGGCAACCAGGGTCCCATCCTGGCCGGCCTGGACGCCGAGCACATCAAGCAGGCGGTCCGCGCGGGCTCGGAGGATGGCGTGATGCCGCCCTTCGACGAGGAGGCCATCAGCGATGCCGACTTGGACCTCCTGGCCGCCTTCCTCAGCAGCCTCACCCTGGAGGACACAGGGGTCGAGCTGTCGTCGGCCATCGTCGAGCACTTGGAGAAGGCGTGGGACGCGCTGCAGGCCGGTGACAAGGCCGGGATGGAGACCCACCTGAAGAAGGCCCAAGAAGCCGCCGCCCCTCCCGCTCCCCCTTGGATGAACGCCCGTCACAATGAGCCGTTTTGAAAGCCGTAGGGCGCACTGAGGTGCGCCCTACGTCGTTGTCAGGATGGGCCGTTCGGCGGTCCCGGCCCCAGAAGGGTCGGGCTGCCGTCCTACTTGGCGTAGTCCACCGCCCGGGTCTGGCGGATCACCGTCACCTTGACCTGGCCGGGGTACTGCATGCTCTCCTCCACTTTGCGGGCGATCTCTTTGGAGAGCTGGATGGTGGCCAGGTCGTCAATCTCGTCGGGTTTGACGATGATGCGGATCTCCCGACCGGCCTGAAGGGCGTAGGCTTCCTCCACCCCCTTGAAGGAGTAGGCCAGTTCCTCCAGCGTCTGAATCCGCTTCAGGTAGGCCTCCAGGCTCTCGCGGCGGGCACCGGGCCGTGCGCCGGAGATGGCGTCGGCCGCCTCCACGATCACCGCCTCGATGGTCTGCGGCTCCACCTCGTGGTGGTGAGCCTCGATGCAGTGGACAACCGGCTCTGGCACGCCGTAGCGCCGACAGATCTCCGCGCCGATGAGGGCGTGGGTGCCCTCCATATTGCGGTCCACCGCCTTGCCGATGTCGTGGAGAAGCCCGCCGGCCTTGGCGACCTCTACGTTGGCCCCCAACTCGGCGGCCAGGATGCCCGCCAGGCGGGCCGTCTCGATGGCGTGCTGGTGCTGGTTCTGCCCATAGCTGGTGCGGAACTTGAGCCGCCCCAGCAGCTTGATGATCTCCCGGTGCAGTCCCGGCACGCCCGCCTCGTAGGCCGCCTGCTCCCCCGCCTCGCGGATGATCGCCTCCACCTCCCGCCGGGCGTCGGCCAGCACCTTCTCGATGCGGGCCGGGTGGATGCGGCCATCGGTCACCAGCCGCGTCATCGCCAGCCGGGCGATCTCCCGACGCACAGGGTCGAAGCTGGAGATGACCACCGCTTCCGGCGTGTCGTCCACCACCACGTCCACGCCGGCCGCCTGCTCAAAGGCCCGGATGTTTCTCCCTCCGCGTCCGATGATGCGTCCCTTCATCTCATCGTTGGGCAGAGGGACGGTGGAGACGGCGACCTCGGCCACCTGGTCGCTGGCCACCCGCTGGATCGCCTCGGTGATCAGCTTGCGGGCGCGGGCGTCCGCTTCCTCCTTGATCTCAGCTTCCACTTCACGGATCACCCGGGCCATCTCCCGCCGGGACTCCTGCTCCACCCGCTTGAGGAGGGCTTCCTGAGCCTCCTGGCGGGTCATCTGAGCCACCCGTTCCAGCTCCGTCAGTTGCTTTTGGCGCAGCGCCTCGATCTCGTTCTGGAGCTTGTCCAGCCGGCTCTGGCGCTTGTTCTGACGGCGCTCTCGCTCCTCCAGCCGCTCCGCCCGCCGCTCCAGCTCCTCCCGGCGAGCCTGAAGGCGCTCCTCCTCCCGCTTGAGGCTTCGCCGACGCCTCTCCAGCTCGGCCTCCACCTCGGTGCGGATCTTCAGCGCTTCGTCCCGAGCCGCCAGAACGATCTCGCGGGCCCGCGCCTGGGCCTGTTGGATCAACGTTTCCGCCTCCGCCATCGCCCGTCCCCGCCGCGTCTTCTGAACGAAGACGTGGAGCAGGTAGCCTGCCAGCGCGCCAACCACCAGGGCGACGGCGCCGATGGCGATACTCATCATTCCCTGATTCATCGTTCACTCCTCGTGTCCTCGGCGTGTGGGGATTGTCTCATCGGCCAGTTCCGCCTCTACTCGGGTCACGACGGTCTGGATAACCTCGTAATCGAACCCTCGTCGAGCCAAGTAGTCGTACAACCGCTTGCGGAAAACCCGAGCATCATCCTTGGGCAGCCGACGAGCGCGAGCAAGCGCGACCCGGTAAGCGGCCGCCTCCTCGTCGTAATCGGTCAGGATCTCTTCAATGATGGCAGGAGCTATGCCCTTCTGGCGAAGCTCGTAACGCAAGCCACGCTTCCCCCGAGGCCGGAAAGTCTCCCGGTTTTCCAGCCAGAACCGGGCGAAGGCCACATCGTCAATCAACCCGACCCGCTCCAGGCGAGCAATGACCTCTTCAATGGCCTCGGGAGGAGTACCCTTCCTCTGCAGATAGGTGCGCACCTCGGCTGTGCTTCGGGGGCGGTAGGAGAGAAAATGGAGGGCACGCTGGTAGGCTCGTTCCACCAGGTCTCGGGCTCGCAAGCGGGCGATCTCCTCCTCGGAGAGCTCCTGGCCCACCTGGAGGTGCATTGCTTCTAGGGCAGTGAGGCCAAAGGCGAACTCTCCATCCAGGTAGACGTTTACCCGCTCCTTGTTTCGCTTCTGTACCCGCAACGCGGTGATCTTGCCTCCCATCACCCCTCCAAAAAGGGAGCAGCGGCCTGTCCCTTCCAGGTCACGGCCGCTGCAAGGATTGCAGATAACAAACCAATTCCCGAATCTGGACCCTGGAGCAGGTCCTGCAGGCTACTTCAGGGCGAGCGTACTCTCCGTCGTAAGGCAGAGCGGGTGTCCGCTCTCGTCGTTACGGATGTCTGGGAAGAAATGCGATAGGTCTCTCTCCCTTTGACCCGTTACCCCTCTCTGGCGGTATAGGGCAGTGCCCTATCCCCCCTTTGTCTGCAATCCAGAGAGTCCCGGCAATCGCTCGCGACAAACTGCCCTGCCCGACGGGACCCTGCTCTCCCTTCACCGGGAGAGGGCTCCTCACGTGCGGACAAGACAGCCTCTTTTTTCAGCCTGAGAGAAAGGGTTTGTCCAATGCAGCCGACCGTGATGTCACCCAGGGAGATCCAGAAGCTCCCGCAGGCTCGTCTCTAGACGGTCTGCCAGCTCGGGAGTCTGTCTCAGGGCAGTTTTGGCATTTTCCCGTCCCTGGCCCAGCAGTTCGCCCTCGTACCGGTAGAAGGAGCCCCGCTTCTCAATCAACCCCAACTCCACCCCCAGGTCCAGCAGGTCCCCCTCCCGGCTGATCCCTTCGTCGTACATAATGT
>Ga0256830_1000318_pt1 | contig 41769 bp, 59 predicted proteins | sample 128326metaG_FD_190537 | JGI IMG/M metagenome (GOLD analysis project Ga0256830, IMG submission 190537) | Hydrothermal vent microbial communities from Lau Basin, Pacific Ocean - 128-326 | ecosystem: Environmental > Aquatic > Marine > Hydrothermal vents | place: Pacific Ocean: Lau Basin | collected...
TCAGACGGATCGGACAGATCATCCCTCGGCACCGGCCGGGGCGTCGGTGGTGCTGCCTCGGCTGCCGGTGGAGGTGTGGGAGCCCGGCCGAGACGATCGGTCGCTGTATCGGCTGCTGCGGGCGTACTGGACCGAGCACGGGCCGGGGATCGAGGCGGCCGGCATCGACGCGGACACGTTCACGGCCGCCGTCCTGGCCGCTCGGGCCCAGCCACGCACGGACCCGCAGCGTTACGCCGAGCGCTGCCTGGAGCTCGGCCTGACGGAGAACTGGCTCGCCCAGGGCCGCGCCTGGCGCCGCCGGCAACGTCTGACGGCTCAACGGCTCGCAACGCACGGAGTGCCACGATGAGGCAGAACAGCCGCACCATATGGCCTGGGATTGCGCTTACTCTGGCGATAGTCATAGCCGTCGAGTTCGCGGCTCTGACCAAGGTGGATCGGACCGGAGCTGCGAGGGCTTCTGCCGACCGCGAACTTGATCGCGATGCTTCCGCGCCTCGCCAATGCTCTTGACGGCGCCATTCGGCTTCTGGATCGAACTATCGGCCCGGGCTGGCGCAAGGACTGGGCGTTCCGCGAAGTGCTGGATGAAGCGATCAAGCTCTGGAGCGAGACAAAAAAAGAGGGGTTGGCATGACCATATCCCAGGCGAAAGACGAAGTGGCAGCGGACCCGCTGGAGCGGGCGATGTTCCTCTGCGAGGTACTGTGCGTTTTGTTGAGCCGACATCCGCGCAGGCGGATGCTGTTCATCGCCTGCCAGACGGAAGAGCACACCTGGGTCGTCATCTGCCGGCGGCGGGACTGGCCGCGAGCGATCTGGCAGCTCGCCCGTTGGGCCTTCGACCGCTCGCTCCCGCTCCGGCCCCGCCACGCCCTCGGCCTGGCCGTGCGATTGACGCTGCAGGTCTTTCGCGGTCGGCGAAGCTCACTGACCGGCATGGAGCAATGAACCTATCGACACGAAACGCGGTAGAGTCGGCGATTGACATGGCCAAACACGACAGGCGGTCCACGTGGATGGACCTACTGCGTGCATTCAAGACGGTCGTGCGGCGGTACGGAGCGTCCAGCCAGCGACGCGGAAGAGGACATTGCATTCGCAAGCGGCGGAGGTAGGATATGTGTATGACACCGAGCAAACCCATCATCTTGCGGGTCTCGACGCGGCTGCGCGAGAGGCTGGAGCGCGAGTGCGACCGGAGGAAGTGCGAGCTGTCGGAGCTGGTGCGCTCGCTGCTGGCCGACGCCCTCGGCGATCCGTCGCTGGCCGAGATGCGACCGCCCCGGCGTCCGCGCAAGGACGAGTTGGAGTCGCCGCCCGGCGGCCGAGCCGATCACGACGACTGACTGCCGATCGCCGGTTTTTTTTCGAAAAAATGTCATACAGATATTGACACCGGCCGATAAGTGTAATACACTTAGGCCAGAGTGAGAGGCCGGCGCTGGGCCGGCCGAAAAGAAGTGGAGCCGGCGAGGCCGCCACCTCCCGGCTCCTGGGCCCCACCTGATAGGGAGGTGAGACCATGAGTTACACTGGCACGACTCTGACGTGTGGTCAAGGGTACGGGGGACGAAAGCCCTGGATCGCTCGGATCAGCGGCACCGACAGCAAGTACGGATTCGATCGTGAGTTCCTGAGCGTCCGCATGTCCTACAGCCGCTCCGGTAAGACCGGTCGCGGCGAAGCGTACATCACCGAGCCCGGCCTCTATCAGTGCCGGGATACCGGCCAGCGGGGCAACGAGGACCGCTTCTATGTCATCCTCCCCGACGCAGATGGCCAGCTTATCGAGCATACGATCGACGAGGACGACGCACTGAAACTGGCGGCTCTGCTCGACGAGCATTCGATCGAACAGGCCGCTCGGATTGTCGACGGCGAGCTCCGTATCGGCCTGGCCGCTGACGATGCTCCGACGCTGGCCGGTTGCATTCAGCAGCTCGAAGCTGCCGTCGGCGAGGCTGGTGGCGCCGATAGTTCTGATCTGGCTCGTACCGTCTCTGAGGTGCTCACGCAGCTCAGGCGCCTGGCGTGATCACCTCCCTATCTCCGCGCGGGCGGGTCGGCGTGTTGTGCCGGCCCGCCGACGCGCGGCCCCCTTGGCTCTTGAGAGGAGCGATCCTATGCGACGATTGATCTACTGTGCGAAGTGGAATTCCCTGCGCGGCGACCGGATTCCCGACGCGTCTGCCCCGTGGATACGAGTCGGCTTACCCGGTGGCGCATGGGCGATCTGCGTCTGTGACGATCCCGAGGCCCCCGTACCGGCCGGCTGGCAGGAAGCCAGCCGAGACGATCGGCTGCCCGTCTCCGCTGCGGAGATCGAACAGCAGGTCGAGCAGCTCAAGCGGCTCGGGTACGACGACGCGGCCGACCTGGTCGACGAGGACTACGTCCGATCCGTCCGGCACGACCCGGCGACCGAGTGGTATGCCTGGGTCGCACCGCTCGATCTGCTGTCGGACATCGAGGAGGCCGGTCGTATCTACGCTCACGCGATGCTGTCCGTCGGGTCGCACCTGACGGAGGTCTGTGTGCGACCCCATGAGGACAGACGGCATTGGCTGGCCTGGGTAGGTATCGGCAGCCGCATGGAGGCGGTGATCGATGCCCGGCGTGCTTCCGCGTCCTTCGAGACGGCAGAAGAGGCCGAAAGCGCCGCCTTGGCGATCCTGCGGCCGCGGCGCAAGGCCTTCGAACGCGACCTGCGGACGCGGCTGGCCGGCTGGGCGGACGAAGCAATCCAGCGGATTCTGACCGGCCGCGTGCCGGTCGTCGCCGGCGTGTGGCCGTATGCCCCGGAGCCGCGCGTGCGCGTGGCCGATCGGCGCGACACCGATCTCTGGTCCGTCACGCCCCGTCCGCCGGCGGACGATCTGCCGGATGTGCCGGCGACGGTCGAGCGCGTCGCCTGGCGTGGCCGGCTGTGGACGCGGCCGCAACTGCGCCGGTTCCGGCGCTACTGTCGGATGAAAGGACAGGGCGACACCGAGCGAGCGCGAGCATTTCGCGAGTCGGCTCAGCAGATTGATCGGTTGTTGGGCGAGGCCGAGTCATGAACGAGATTCGCACTCATTCCGTCTGCCTGCGCATCGTCCGCCGCTACTTCGCCTGGCTCATGCCGGGCGCGGCGGACGATCTGTCGCAGACGGTGTGGGTCGCGGTGCTGGAGCATCCGGGCGAGCCGCTGCCGGTGGTGCGCCGGGCGGCGGTGCGTGGGTGCGAGCGGCTCGCCCGCGATCTCGGCTGGCGGCGGACACGGGACTCCCGCCGCCGGCGAGTCTGGATGAGAGAGTCCCAATGGCTTCGCCGCGGGCCGCGCCGCCAGGGTGCGCCCGTCGGCAATCAGAATAGGAGGAAGCGATGCAGTTGAGTATTCAGGTCTGCCCGGCGCCGGACGAAGTGCCCGCAGGCGCTGTGATCATCCAACGTCACGACCCCGACGGTGAGCCGATGCCGTGCCAGTTCTGCGACGGGACTGGTCGGCTGGACAAGTATCGCGGAGAGCCGTGTCGCAAGTGCGCCGGCAGCGGCCATGGCAAGTTCATTTGGGCAGCACGGTATCTCATCCGAACGGCGGGACAGATCGACGTCGCCGTCGAGTGGCTGGACTCGCTTGACCAATCTCGGCACCGCGTCGATCGCACGATCGGGCTGGCCGAGACTGGTGGCGGATACACCAATACGGGGCACGCGACGATCGTCTGCGGCCTGCGCGGCGAGCCACTGCCGTCGGTCGGCGGTCGCGCTGTGTGCGGTGGCGAGCACGCCAGGTTTTGGGTGCACGCCGCGATGCTCATCGAATACGGCCACCATCGCGGGCAGGGATGCGGCGACGTATCGCTCGTCGCCATCGACCGCCGCGCGCCGCAGATGGTCGGCATCCAGCATGTTCGGCTCTGGGAGTTCGACGATGATCTTTCGGAGGTCGTCGTCCGCTCGCCGGAGTACCTGCGGCACAACTACGAGCGCGAGACGATTGACCTGGAATTCCCGCGCGAGGCGGTACAGGCCGCCATGCGCAAATCACGGGACTACCATTGCCGATCGGCCTACTACGCGGCCGGCACTTACGCACATGGGCCGAGCGGCGCGCTGCGCGGTGCCGGCGCCGCATGCGGCGGGCTCCCCTCGCCGCACAAGGGACCGGGCATCGGATACACGTCGTAGGACCGAGCTTGATGACCGTCTACGGATATTGCCGCGTATCCGTAGATCGGACGGAGTCGATCTCGATCAAGACACAGATGCAGCTCATCAGGGAGTACGTTGAGCGGCGGCTGCCGGACGCAGGCGAACTGCGCTATGTCGTGGATCGCGGCGTGTCGGGCAGCGTGCCGCTCTTTTCGCGTCCGGCCGGACGCCAGCTCCGATCGCTGCAGCGCGGCGACCACCTGGTCGTCGCGAAACTGGACCGGGCGTTTCGGTCGGTCCTGGACGGCGCAGCGGTCCTGAGCGAGCTGACGGACGCCGGCGTCGGCGTCCATTGCCTCGACGTGCAGGTCGACACGACCACACCCGTCGGCCGCGCGATGCTCCACATGCTGATGACGTTCGCCGAGCTCGAGCGCGAGCGGATCGGTGAGCGGCTGCGCGCGGCGAACAGACAGCGTCGCCGGCAGGGTCTGCCGTGTGTGCCGACGGAACGCGCGCCGCTCGGCTGGCGAGTGGTCGAGACACGCGACGGACGCCGATTTCGCCCGCGACCGGGCGAGCGGAAGAAGTGTCTGACGTTGCTCCGGCTGCGCCGGCGGGGGATGACCTACCGGGAGCTGTGGGAGTATTGCCGGCGGCGCCGCTGGCGGAACCGGCAGGGGCGGCTCTGGACTCGGGCCCGCATCCGCCGGGCGATAGTCGCGGCCCGCGAGGGATTCCCCCTCGTGAGCGAGGATAGCCGTCGCTGGGGCGCCGAAAGCGACCGCCCGCGTCACCGGCGACGCCGGCGCGAAAAAATCATTGGCGCTCGACACAGGCAGAGGTAATATGGAAACAACCTTCCTCTCAGTACCTGAGCACACTGAGAGACAAGTTCCCACCTCACCGTTCGCGGTGAGGACACTGCTGGCGGTGTGGGGTGGCCTGCAGCCCCACGCCGCTGTTTTTTTGCCCCCTCCGGATCAGCTTGATGTCCCGGTTCTGAATCCGAAGGCACCCGGCGGCTTGCGCAGCCGAAGGAAGAAAGATTGCGGTCGCTGAGTCGCCGGTCATTTGCAACGCCGCGTGGGCTAGGGTATGCTCGGGTCGTCATGGCCAAGCTACCGATTCTCATCAGCCTGTTCGGACTCGGGATTTGTCTCGCCGTCGGCGGAGAGGCGCCACCCCCGCAGCCGCAACTGGTCCTACCGGGTCGCGTCGTCCGGGTCGTTGACGGCGACACGCTCGACGTAGAAGTGACCCTTCGCGTGCGCGTGCGACTCCTGGATTGCTGGGCGCCGGAGGTGCGGACCGAGCAGGGCAAGAAGGCGGCTCAGCGAATGCGCGAGCTGGTGAAGGATGGCAAGTGCCGGCTCGTGGTGCCGCTCCCGGCCGACGGCGAGCTCAGACGCTGCTTCACCTTCGGCCGAGTGCTTGGCCGAGTCTATTGCGGCGGTCAAGATGTCGGCCGGCAGTTGGTGCGGGAGGGACTCGCCAGCTCCCACAAGTGAATCCGAGTAGCGGCCGTCACTGGAATTAACCCTTGACCCGCCGCCTGGCCGCGCGGAGCAGAACGTCCCGGGCCCACGCCGCTGTTTGTGGGCGCAGGCGGTCGCGGCTACCAGTCGTAGACCGCTCGGAGGAAACCCGAGTGGAGCAGCCAATTGTTGAGGTGAGTCACGGCGATTTTCGACGTCGGCTCCGGTCCGTAGTCTTCCGCTGCCAGCCAGTAGCTCAGAATTTGGTTGCCGCCGAGCAGCCAGGCTTCGGTGCGGTAATCCTCCGGATAGCCGTTGGCGAGCAATGGATGGCCCGGCTGGAGGACTTCGCCGACTGGATAGGGGTACGGATCCGGAAAAGGTGTGCCCGGCTTCGCATACTCCCGCGACCAGAAATCCAGCGACAATCCCAATCCGCTCAGCAGTTCGGTCCACCAGCGATTCGTCATCGGCGGCGGGACTTGCGGCAAATTGGCGTGGCCGCCGGCGGTCAATAACGAGAGTGACAAGTGATTGACCGGCGGCATCAGCAGGAGGCGCTTATTGCCGAGGCTTAGCCAGCGTTTCAACTCAGCCAACTGATCGGCAAAAGCCGCCGGTGACAATTCACCGATCAAGATCACCAGCTTAGCTTGATCCGGCAGTCTCGTGGCGGAGCGGGGCGATCCGTCGGACGCGTAGCCGACGCACGTCGCCGCGTCGAATCCGAAGGTGCCCCAGACATAGCCCCGTGGATCGGCCACTGTCGATGCACCGCGAAACCCAAACCGGTAGAACCATTGTTCGGAAGCGCTGAAGCCAGCCCGGGTGTCCTCGAAGCAGCCAGCAGGATTCCACAGCACGACCCGGATCGCACCGCAATCGGACGTATCGTACGCGGCGCCGTAGGGATCGTCGATCGTCGGATCATCCGCATTGAGGTCGGGGCGATACAGGGCGAATGGGGCGAACGATGCGCCGGCATTCGTTAAGCCGTCGTGGCCGGCGGGGCGGTGCCGAAGGTAGGGGTACCAGGATCCGTTTCCGGCACAATCGAGGCACCCGAATTGCAAGACGATTGATCTCACCTCGACGAGGTAGTACCCGCCCCAGCTCGCGTTCAAGACCGGCAGGAGAAGCGAGAGCGGCTGGCCGAAATGCATGTTGGCCGGCTCTGGGAAGACGCCGAAAGGATCGATGTAGGCCCATGTGTACCAAGGGCGAGGCTGTGCTCCGAAGACCGCACCGCCAGCCGTGCACCACCCCCCGACGATGCATCGCAAATTTGCTCGGTCGACTCGTCCGATTGCCACGGGGATCACTTGCCGGCCGGTCGGGGTCAGCGCGTCGACGAGAAGTCGCCAGACAGCGCCGTTCTGCCGGATCCAAGTGATTTCGTAAGGGCTGAGCCGGCCACTGAGGAATCCGGACTGACGCATGGGTGACAGATCGGCTGCCTTCCAGTACGGGTAATCGCTGAAATAGTCCCAATAGATTGTCGCTCCATTACGGTCGAACCCGTCGCTCGACCAGTCAGTCAGCGTCGGCTGGGGCAGGATCGGGAACGCGATTTCCGTTGAGAGCGGGCAGGGAATCGGATCGTCCCCGGTCGTGATGAGCGTATCGCCCTCGGGATGAACGTAGCCGGTCTCTCGGCCAGTGCTGAGCCATCGCAACTCGGTCATGAGTCGATCACTTCCACAGGAGCCAACTCCAGTCGGGTGACCTGGTCGCGGGGGTCATATCGCAGTCCTGTGATCTGAAGGTATTTGGCGGGTTCGATACCGGGGACGTTCCGATTCAAATCGATGTTTCGGCCGTCGATGCGGTCGATGAGGTCACCGATCGCGTAGGAAAGCGACATTCCCGCCACGGCCGCTTCCACCTGCTGCACGGCCGATTCGTGTCGCTGTTTGAGCGTCAGCAGGTACTGTTCGAGCGCCGCCGAGTCGTACCGTTCGTCCGCGTCGGCGCTTTGGGCCAGGGCGCTGGCAAAATCACCGCTGGTGACGCGAGCGCGATCGAAGAAGCGGTCCGACAGATCAAGGAACAGAGTCAGATCACGGCGGTTCGGTGAGGCATCCGCGAGCACCAGCGCGCCGAGCCGGCTGTCACCTTGGACCGTGCCCGTGATCCGGACGCGTGCCTGATCGCCAGCCGCGATCAGTTCCGGAGGAGGGGTGTTGCCGTCGAAATAGATACCGATGCGGTCTTTCAGCAAACGGATCGTCCAGTTGTTGCCCGCCGGCTGCCAGTCGGGGTTGCCGTACTCGTCCTCAGCCACGGCGTAATCCACGAAGGGCTTGCGCCGCCGGCCGTGATCGTCCAGAGTCAGGCAGTCCAGCAGCGGGCGACGGCGGGCGATCCAAACGTCGAAGACCGACGAGAGGTCGGTCGGACCGTCGATGGGAGCGGTGTAAGTCCGCAGGCCGGTGTAGCTGCCGTCTTCGTTCGCCACCCAGAGGCGCCACGCGTCTTGATGCTGCTCGTAGAGCGAGTCCTTCGCCGATTGATCCAGATCGGCGGCGCTGAGAGCGTCGTCGGCCTCGGGCCATCCGCGGAAAAGTTCTATCGTGACCTCACGTTCCTGCCACTGGCCCTGGCCGACAATCTTGTTGGCCAGGCTGAGGATGTCGACGCGCAGGTCGGTCTGCGGGGCGTTCGATTCGCCCAGCTCGAAGGATTCGCCCGGTCTCTGTAGATGGAGCTGTTTGGTTCGAGTCGCCTTGCCCAGGCGGAACAAGACGATCTTCTTATCGTGATGGTCCAGATACCAATGGTAGCCGTGCGGCACCAGCAGCCGATCGAGCAGCTCGGGCAGATACAGTCCCCGGGGCAGGCGGACATTCTTCAGCGGCGGTGGCGGGTCATTCGGGTCGTCGAAGAGGCCAGCCGCGTCCACGTCCGGATTCTCGACGAAAGTCTCATCGGGGTTGCAGACCGCGCAGAGCGTCTGGATCGCTTCCTTCAGCGTCCATTCCTCGCTGGTGCAGCCTTGCAGGGTCTGCGCGGCCGCCGTCCGGACGGAGTTGGGGTCGATGAAGGCATAGTGATCCTCGCCGGGCACTTTCTGGTCGCACTTGTTGGAGTAGATCGTCCCTTCGATCTCTGGGTTGAAGATAAGGTCTGCCGGCCAATCTTCGATCATGCCCTGGTTCCAGACGGGAATCGTCTGGAGCGGCTCGCCGAAATGATAGGGCGCGGCCGTGGCGGTGACGACCATGTCGGCGTCGGCGTTGCGCGCCGCGAGTTCGACGTCTTCGTTGGTCAGTTCGCCCCAGAACAGCCGTTGTCCCAAATCCCCACTTTCGTCGGCGATCCAGACTTCCACCTGGCGGTTCCAGCGATCGCCGATCTGCCAGTCGACGAACTGCTGGCCGAGTACCTCGTACGCCACGCGGAAACGGGCGCGGTCCAGACTCTCCCCCCCGGCCGTCTTTTCGAGGTCGATCGGGATCATCCAGTCGACCTCATCGGTGGCGCTGGGCGCATTTCCCTGGTCGTCCCCCAAGAGGACGACCAGCCGAGCCATCGGCTCGGCGCCGGAGGAATTGCGATTGTTCGGCGTGGCAGTCATGGCGGTCTCGCTGGCGAGCCGGATGTGTCAACCTCCGGGTGGATCGGGTCCGCCGAGCCTTCGCACCCGCCGGCCGGTGCCGTCGGTTCGCCGGGTGGGCGATGCCCACCCTACGGCGGCTGGTGGGCGGTGCCCACCCTACTGCGGCGGCTGCAAGCGGAGTTCCATCCAGGTGTCATGCCAGTCGGGCTGAGTCGATTGAGGCGGCTGCTGGGACTCGGGCGCTGCGGTCTGGTCGCTGGGCCGCAGCGCGCTGAGCAGGAGCGGCACTCCGGCACCCAGACCCGCTCCGCCGGCGAGCAACGCCGCGCCGAGCGCAGCCGTCGCGAGCCGGCTGATCGGCCGCGGAGTGGAAGGGGGCGTCTGGAGGTGGAACTCGTTGCCCACCCAGACGCCCGCCACCGCCGATTCCTCCGGGTCGGTTTCCGGGCTCGGCCGGCCGAGTGTGCCATCTTGGAGCTTACGGACCAGGCGGCGGACCAGAGCTCGCTCCCGGTTGGTCGCCTCCAGTTGGCTCGCCTCGTGAGCCAGCCGAGTCAGCATCCATTGGTGCTTCAGCTTCTCGCGCCAGTCCATCGAGCTCGCTCCTCGCCTGCTCGGCCCGCCGCTTGATCCACTCACGGATTCGCCGCTCGATCAGCGCCCGGTCCAGCGAGACGGCGTCTCGGAGGCCGTCATTCAGAGCTTCCACGACGTTCACACGCGGCATCACTTAGTGCTTCCAGCGGGGGCCGGCCCGCCTGGCGTTTCTTTGGCTGCCACTTCGCGGGCGCCGAGGGATTCGGCCAGGCTGACCATGTCCTTGCCTTCGAGGTAGTTGTAGTCCAGGACTTTGGCCACCGTGACGAAGTTCTGCTGAGCGATGTTGCCGATCTGAAGCAGTTGATTCGCGGCGTGTTCCGCAAAACGTTCGCTGACATCGGCCATGTCAGGTTCTCCTTTCTGTTGTTGACTGTCGGGCATGGGTAACGGAATGGTTTCCGGCATCGAAGTAGCCCTCCTGTCTATCGGCGCTGCGACCGGCTGATTGACGCCGGCCGCCTACCGTTCGCCGTAGGCTCCCGAGCACGTTCGGGCGGCCATTGACTGCGAGGAATCAAGTAGAAGTTCTGCGTCTCTCCCAGACGGACCTGGCTTTCCTGGAGGAGCTGTCCGTTCGGTCCATACAGCCGGAACCGAATCGGAGCAAGACGCGGTGCAATCTGCTTGGACAGTTCACCCGGGTCCGTCCGGCGTTTCAATTCGCTCATCAACCGCTGTTCGACGGAAGCCAGCGCTTGTTGCAGGGTCGCCGGATCGAAGTCCTTTCCGTCTTTCCCCGGCGGTCCCGGCGGCCCGGGAGGCCCGCGTTCACCGCGCGGACCAGGAACAGCAGCGATCTGTTTGAGCTTCTGGATCTGGTTTTGCAGCGTCTCAATTTCAGTCTGCAGGCGTTTGAGATCCTCGGCGACCTCTTTCGGCACCAAAGGCTCGCGTTCGGGGATTGGTGAAAGTTGTTGCTGTTGGTGCTGTCCACCACCCCCGTCACAGCCGCAATCACCGCGCCGGCGGCGGGCGAGCAGGCTCAGCAGACCGCTCGTTTTGGTGGCGGCGCCCCAGTTACCTTGTCCGGTGTAGAGCGCGACGCGGTTTTGCGTACGCGCGATGACGCCGACCAGCTTGCCATCGTAAAAGACACCGCCGCCGGATTCGCCGGCGATCGGTGCGGTGCGGCCCGTCAATTCCAGCCAGCGACCGTCCCGGGACTTCACTCGCGCACGATACCGCAGGATGCGATCGACGCCAGCGGCCGAGGGAACGCCGTAGACGAGGACTTCGGCACCGACCGGCGGCGGTTGCTCCGCCAGCGGGACAAAGGGCAAGACCGCCTTTGTGTCGAGACAGATCAGCGCTGCGTCGATCTCGTCATCTCGCGCACAGACCACCCGGCCGGCGAAACGCCGGCCGTCGTGCAAGATGACGACCACTCGTTGACCAGTCTCATAGCAATGCCCGGCCGTCAGCACCTGGCGAGGCCCGACGAGTGTCCCGGAACAGCCCGATTCAATACGCACGCTGGCGCGGTCGTATTGCACCAGGCGCTCCGTCGCCAACTGGCCGGCGACGGCCAACCCCGCCGCACACACAGCAAAGACGATGGTCGATCGCAGTAGGGTTTTCATGGTCACACCGTTTGAACTTGGACGCTCGACGGAGCCGGTGGGCCCGTGGCGTCTGCCTGGACGGCCAAGCCGGTCAAGACGTCGGCCGTCACGGATTCATCGGAGTTCGCTGCGACGATCTTGTAGGTGTAAGGGGCGGCATCCGAAAGAGCCGGTGTGTCAATTTGGATGATCCGAGGAACCTGCTGGGCGTCGTCCCAGCTCACGACAGCATCGGTCGGAGAGGTCGGGCCGGCGGTAGCGACCGCACGGAATCGGGTCGCCGCGATGCCGTCGCTGGCTGGCTGCCAACGGAACCGGATTCGGACCACGCCGCCCGATCGAGGTTCGATCGACAGCAACGTGGCGCTGCCCCGGATTTCCGTCTGCTCGTTCAAATTGGCATCGTAAGTCACCAGCAAGGTCCGGTAGTTATCCGTTTCGCACTCGACGTGATCAGCGAATCGTCGTACGTCAAAGGCTACGGTCTGACCCGACCAGGCGGAAGAGGAATTCAGCACGGCCTGGTTTCCCGGATCGGCGACGCTGGTCACGCGAGCGGTCTTGGTGATGCTGCCGGCGCCAATCGCATGCACGCCCGCCCGCCCCTTGATGCGGCCCCGGCGCGTGCCGCGCGCATAGAGGCCGAGCACGCGCAGCCGCCGGTATTGCACCGTCGTTCCGAGAGTCGCATACACCGAGGTGCCGCTGCCGGCGAACGGATGGTGGTTGTAAGCGTCTTGGGAAGTGAGGATGCGCATTGCGTCGGCTCTCCCATCTCCTGGCCCGATCACGATCGCGACCGGAGGTCTCCCGTGGGTTTTCTGGTCTGGAGACCTTCGGTCCGTCGGGTGGGACGGTCCGGAGACCGCCCCACAACAGGGTGGGCGGTGCCCACCCTACCCGATGGTCACGAAACGCCACTCGGAGGTGAACGTGACGCCGTTGAGAGTCACGGAGGCCTTGGCCTGGTACTGCCGGTCGTCGGTGAAGTTCGGCGTCGATTGCTCCGCCTCGAATACGTCGTCGTGAAGGTCCGCCGCCGTGAAGGTCTTCGTGAAAAGGTTCACCCCCGACTGATGCTCGCGGACGACGACCTGCGCCGTGCAGTTGCTGTCGACGGCGTCGACGTCGACCTTCCGGCCATCGTGTTCCAGCCAGACGGCAATTTGCGCGGCCGACCCCGACGTGCTCTTGACGTTCATTTCACATTTCACTTCGACGGGCAGAAGACCTCGGCGTCCCAGTCGCACGGTCAACGGCACCGGTTCCTTCACAGCGTTGTCGTTGGGGCTGGGTGTCCCGTTGTCGAAGATTTTGACGATACAGTCCCGGGCCACGGCCGTATTGTTGATCGCCGACAGGTCCAGGTCCCACAGATATTGGCTGCGACCTTGGCCGGCCGCGCCGGTCTGCTCGGCATCCGCGAACTTGTGCGGCGTGGTGGCCTGCGAGAACGATTTGAACGTATTATCCGCGAAGTCGAAGACGTCGCCGTTGGCGGCGTCATACACGCGTAGATAGAGGTTCGCGCTGGACGCGTATTCGACGCTCAGACGCTGCGTTGCCATTTTTTCTGCTCCGTTTGGTGGATTTGCCGGTGGGCGGTCACCCTACGCAGCTTTGGCTGACTCGACCAAATACCCTTCCGCGCCCGGGCGCCGGTCCGAGCGGAACAACGCGACGGCCGCACTCAACTGCTCGTAGCTGATGCGCAGCCGCCCCCAGGGCCAGGCGTGCCAGGCCGAAACGCACAGGTCCCAGAGCTCCTGCAGCGTCTTGCCGCGACTGACCACCTGCGGGCCTGGTCCCCCCTCGCCGCGTCGGCGATAGCTCTTTTCGACCTCAGCCAAATCGCGAGTGATCCAAAGAAGGCAGGGCTGGTAAGGCTTCAAGACCGGAATCCAGCGGTCGATCGTGTGGACGAACCGAGGGTCTTTGATTGCCCAGGGCGCTTTCAAGTGACTCAGGAGCTCCAAGACCTCCGCTTCGGGAAACGGATCACGCGGTGCGTGGATCAGCCGGTCATTGACCTGACGGATCGCCGGCAATTCGGCGTAGTGGTCGGCAGGACCAAGGTCCCAGCCGAGGCGGCCCAGCATGGCCGCCAGGACAGAGGTCCCGGAATGTCCGATGCCGAGGACGACGATGTTCGGCGGCGAACCGACAGGGCAATCCTGGGTGTTCGCCTGGCGGTCGATGCCCATTCTACCCGCTGGCTTACGCCGGCGGTTCGCTTGGCGGGCGGTACGGGTCCCGGCCGGCCACCATTTCTCGTCGTGCAACTGGTGGTGGGGCGGACCGTCCAGGTTCCACTTCGAAAAGAAGTACGAGGCATATTCTTGCCGGCGGGCGCGGAAGGCGATGTACTCCGGTCGCTTGACGGGACGGTGGTCGACCACCACGTCCGGGCAATACACCACGCGCAGCCCGTGCCGATTCAGTTGCAAAAAGTGGTCCAGGTGTTCCCAGCTCACTTTGAAGGTTTCGTCCCAGGCTGCTTTGAGCAGCGCGTCACGACGGGCGGCGAAGAAATTCAGCCCCAGATCGGTCGGTACGTATCGGGCACCCCCGGGAGTTTCGCGCGGCGGCTCCTCAATCGGCGCCACGCGCAGGCGCCAGCGGCCGTCGCGGCCCGGTGCCCAGCGGAAGCGACCGGCGAAGTTCAGCACACGGCCGGGTCCTTGACGCATCAAGCCCGTGACGATTGAGACCTCGGGAAGTGCCTCCAGCACCTCCAGGAAACGCTCCAGCCGCGTTTCGCTGGTGAACACGAAATCGTCATCACAGTTCACGAGGATAGGGGCGGTCGCGTGTCGGACCAGATAGTTTCGCCCGGCCGCCAGCCCGACATCGAACGGGAGCTGGAACCAGGTGACGTTCGGCTGCCGGCGAACCCACTGGCCTTCCTCCGGGAGCTCTTCGCCAGGGCGGAGGGAATCGTCGGCGACCAGCACGCGTGCGGCTGGGTAGTGACGCTGGATCGATTCGACGCATCGCTTCAAACAATCGAATCGTCGAAAGCTCTTGATCAGAATCTGGAACACGTCGTAATCGATCTCGCTTTCGCCCGCGAGCGGCATCGGATCATCAAGCGTCAGCCACTCGAAGGAGTCCGCCCGTCCGGAGCGTCGCGCTAGTTCTCGGGCCAGTCGACACATCTCGGATCGCCGCGTTGAGCCGCTGCGCGCCAGCGGCTTGGCCCGCGCTCGCCCGTAGATGCCCACTCCGGGCGCCGCAACAATAGCGTCGCAAACCGCCGCGAGTTCCTCGATGCGAGAATCCGTTCTGTCGGCAAGCAAGATGCGCATCGCTACTCCGCCCAACTCTGTTCCAATTGTTTCATCCGCTCTTTCAAGTCCGAGAGGTGCAGATCGATCCGCTCAAGAATGGCCCGCTGATGCTCAGCGATCTCGACCAATTTGCGGATCGTGTCTTCCAGACTGCGCCGGGAATACCACAGTTTCACGCCGTTCTGGTCATTGACGTTGTGCCACTCCCACAGGTCCCGGGTCTGTTGCGCGATCGTTTCGAGCTTGGATCGGCGCGCGGCATCCCGGCGATCACGCAGCTCGTCGAGCACGATCTTGATGACGATCACGGCGAAGGTACCGCCCACACCAATTTGAGAGATCAGGTCCATCTTAAATTCCCAGAAACATCAAAAACGGCGCCCCTTTCGCTGGGACTTCGCCGAACGGATAGGACAGCGCGTTTGCGCTGTTGTAGAGTTCACTTACCTCAGATTGGCTTAACGCTCGCCTCCAAAACCCCATCTCATCGATCCGGCCCGGGAAATAGTCGACGGAGTACCCGCCGGAGATTCGGCACCCGACGCAATATTTTCCCGAGGACGTGAAACCGCTAGTTGTTCCACTCCAGGAGTTCGCGGTCCGAGTCGCGTTCGAGTAGAACTCGATTTCGACGCCGTTCTTGATCACGAATACCAGATGCCGCCACGCGCCCGAGGTCCACGCATTGGCCGATCGCACGATGAGCGGCTGAGTCATGCTCGCCGAGTCCTTCAGCAGGCCCTCGTAGTAGTAGTAGCCCGACGGGTCTTTCACCATGCGGACGGCAAACTCGATGTTCGTGTCTCCCTTATAGACCAGATAGACATCATCAGCCGGCGTCGTCGTATAAGCCCACAGACTGATCGTCAGGTCCGACGTTCCAAGGCGAAAGTCGGGATGGTCATCGACATAGAGCCACGTACTTGTCCCCACGCGCACAGCGTATCCGAGTATCCCTGGGTCAGGCTGTGGGGATCCCACCGCATTGAGCGTGTGGGGGCCGTGGGAGTCGGCACGATTGCCGGTCGTGTTTTCGTCGAACTTCCAGTACGAGACCAGGCTGTCTAGCAAGCTCATAGGTTTTGTCCCAGCACGAATCCGTCGTAACTGTCTGCCCCGGTGCAGAGGAACCCGAACACATCTGTCTTGTTGGCCCCGGTACTCAGGTTGGGCACACTTCCACCCGGCCAGCGAATGCCGCTCCACCAGGTCACGGTTCGACCGCCGGTCGAGTCTTGCGTCACCCGGATCAAGAAACGCTGGCCGACAGAGACGTTGGTGACCGCGAGCGTCCGGTCGCCGCCCAGGGTGACCTGGTGGACGTCGGCGACGTCCATATCGAACGTGATTGTTGCCGCGTCCGCATCGGTTTGAATCGCGCCGGCTGTCGCCTTCGTATGGATCTTGTCCGTCCCGTCGTCGATCGTGACGGCGCTGCTCTGCAGCACCTTGCCGGTCGTGCCGTCGAACTTGGCGATGCCGTTGTCGGTGGAACTTGCCGGCCCGGAAACGTCACCGCTTCCTCCGCCGCCGCTCCAGCCGGCTTCTGCCTGTGTCTGGTTGATCCACGCGCCCGACGCGGCGTCCCAATGGAGACCTTCGTTGTCAGTCACTGCCGTAATCGTGACGTCCGGCACGTCGTCGAGCTGCGTGATCGACAATAACCGCCAGACCGCGGCGCCGGCGGTCGCGTCGACGCACATGTAGACTTTGTCCGCAGCGGTGTCGATCCAGAGAGACCCGACAGAATAGCCGGCGTTGCTGTCGTCGCTGGCCGTCGGGGCGGTTGTGCGCGCGAACTCGCTCCGGACCTGTTGGGCTGCGCCGGCTTCGATCCGGATCAGCCCCGACCAGGCGGAAGCGTCCGAGCCCAGGCCGCCCCGAGCCAGGGGAAGGACGCCGCTGGTGAGGTCACTGGTATCGTGTGTGTGCGCCGCGGCGGCGAGCTGGGCTTCGGCGGCGGTTTGATTCGTCCAGACTCCCGAGGCGGCGTCCCAAGCGAGCACCTCGTTTTCCGTGACGTTGCTGATCTGGACGTCGGTGAGATTACCCAGAGTGCCGCTGCCGCCCCCGCCGCTGAGCTGGAAGAAAGACAGCGCATCCGTCCCGACAACATCCGAGCCGGCGTTGTTCGTGCAGACGAAGAGCTGGTCGGCATACGTCGCCCCCTCCTTGACGAGCACCAGGTGCCCGGCCACGGCGTCACCGGCCGCCATGTCGTCCGTGCGGATCCACGTGTTGGCACTGTCCGTGCCGATCTCGTACAGCCCATTCTCCACGCCGTTGGTCTGGGCGCGGACCAGCACGCGATCACCGGCCTGGAGTGATACGCCGTCGATCGTCTGGACGCCAGCCAGCGTGACGTTGGCCGTGGTGGCCGCGCGAGCACCGGAGAGCCGGATCGCTTCCCCTCGGACGTATTCGGCACCGTGGAGGCCGTCGAGCAGGTCCGCGTTGAGGTTGGCGACCCGTGTGTTGCTGTCGACGACCAACGGCGCGACGCCTGGCGGCGCGTCGGCGTAGAAAGTTTCGGCGCGAATCTGGAACGGGCCAGCGTCCCAATCCGCAGTGAGCTGCACGGTTCCGTCGCGCAGCAGAGCGTTATCGGCTCCCCCTAACGACGGAACGACCAGGATTTCCTCCGCCATCCGTTACCCTCCTATGCGGGATTGGTCCAAGTGAGCGTCGTCTGATTGCCCGCCACCGAGGCTGTCAGCCGCTTGCCTGCGCCGTCAATCCGCACGTCCTTCGGCTGGGTCAGCAGATCGACGGTCGCGGTGGCCGGCGAGCCCAGATTGCCGCTTGGCAGCTTGTCGTCCTGAGCGACCACGTCGACGTTGTATTGCCCGGAGGGGCCCATCGGCGGCGAACGGAGGACGTAGGTGTCGTCGCCGAACACCAGCCGGCGATCCAGCACGTTGTTCGGGTCGACCGGCTGCCCGGGCGCGCCGCCGGCACGGAGCATCACGAGCTTGCCATCCGCCGGCCATCCGCTGACCGTGGCCCGGACTTCGATCCGGTTATACGGTCGCGGTGGCAATTGATTGCCGAAGTCGATCGCCCGGCTGGCCGGGTCGACGGCGAGGATCATGACGACTTGTGGCCAAGGACTCGGCTTCAGCGCCCCGACCAGTACGCGCCAACCCGGGGATTCGGCGACTGCGGTGAGCACGCGCCCGATGTAGAGCTGGTGATACCAGCCGCTGTAGGTCGAAGTGAAATGGACGGCGATCTGTTGACCGCCGATCCAAGCCACGCGCGTGATCGTCAATCCGCCGAGGTAGCCCGTCACCCTCAGTCCTCCTCGTCCCACCAGTCTGCGAAGCCGTCCGCATGCATCCGGACGTTCAAATCGATGAGGTCGCCTCGCTGATTGACGCCATAGAGGGTCGCCAACCAGCGGCCGTATTTGCCCTGCCGATCCTTTTCCGTGGTCACGTAGATCACCGGGCGGCCGCAAGCGTCGCGGGTCACAGCGTATTGCTCGATCAACTCTTCAAGATGCTCAGCAGCGGCCGTGCCGCGCGACTTTTGCTCGCCGCGTTTCTCCGGCGCGTCGATCCATTGCAGCCGCAGACGCAACCGCCGGAAGGAGTGAAACCCCTGATCCACGAGCACGTCCACCGTGTCGCCGTCAACGACTCGGAGCACCGAGGCGCGATAGTTGTAGAGCCGGACGGTCACTGCTGATCCTCCGAAACAAAATGCACGTGGACGCTGACCCGAGCGTCTTCGCGTCCATCGTTTGTGACGGTCCAGCCTCGCTGCGGGACCGAACTCAGCCTCTGTGCGTTCAGCTCCAATGGTCGCGTGGCCGTCACTTGCCAATGCTTTTCACCGGCCTCCAGCGTCACTTCGGCGGTCGTCAGCACAAGCAAATACTGCAGAGCGGACACCTCCTCGCCGAAATCCAGCGTTGAGCTTTCGCCTTTCGGCAGCTTGATGTCCACAACTTTGCTGCGAATCGGGATGTATTCGGTCATGGTTCTGTTCCTTCCCAGGTTGTGGTCGGGTCTCCCGACCCGATCACCATTGCGACCGGAGGTCTCCCTCCCGTTGTGATCAGGTCTCCTGACCCGATCACTACTGCGACCGCAGGTCTCCAGTGGGTTTTCTGGATGGGAGACCTTCGGTCCGTCGGGTGGGACGGTCTGGAGACCGCCCCACAACAGGGTGGGCAGTGCCCACCCTACTGGAGGCGGATCAGCCGGCTCGCTGCCGCCAGAGCAGGCGCAGCCGGCACCACCACCCGTGGACTCCACTGCCGTCGCGCTGTGGCTCCTGGAGTACCTCGAAGCCCAGAAACGTGGTCCGTGGATAATTGGCCGCGACACCCGCGACGGTCTGGGTCAACGTGCCGGTCAATTGGCCGGCTTGATTCGTCAGTGTGTTCAGGGCGGTACGCAGAGCATCCAAGTCGGCGTATCCGGAGAGCAGCAGCTCGGCCGTCAGGTCCCGCCCATGGATCGCGCCGACCAAATGATGTTCGCCTCGCACGGCGGGGTAAGTATGCACGACCAGGTCGACCTCCGCCGGCCGCGCCGGCCGGACCGGGCTGTCCAGTCCGTTTTCGTAGGTGTATCCGTCGTGCGATAGGGTCATGGCCTGCTGTGCTTCCTTTGGGCACCCGCCGGCGTGAGCCGGCGGCTGCGGCTTCTCATTGGTGGGCGGTGCCCACCCTACCCGCTACCCGCCGGCTCACGCCGGCGGTTCGCCCCGGTTGTGGTCGGGTCTCCCGACCCGATCACCATTGCGACCGCAGGTCTCCAGTGGGTTGTCTGGTTGGGAGACCTTCGGTCCATCGGGTGGGACGGTCTGGAGACCGCCCCACAACTTCGGTCCCTGGGGTGGGCCGGTCCGGAGACCGGCCCACAACCGTGGCTGATGCCACGTTACTTGGCGGCGCCGCTCAGCATCGCCGCCGCCGGCCTTTTGGCACGTGTCGGTCCGCGTGTGTTGTTTTCCGTCTTGCGTGTGTTCTCGGCGATCTCCTGGAGCGCCTTCTGCTGAGCTTGAGCCTGTCGGCGCATCTCGGCCAACTCCTCATCACTGGGTATGTAGGCCTGCGAAGTGCGGGCTCGCATGCGGACGGCCTGCGAATACGCATTGTCGCCGAATCCGAACCACAGGGCCTGTTCCGGCGTTGCGCCAAACCCGCGCGCGAGTTTGTAGCCAGCCATCTTGATGTAATACTGGGCCGGGGCCATTCCGATCTCTTTGGCGACGTTTTTCATTTCCTGCTCGTAAACGTCCGCCAAGTCGTCTTGGGCTGCGGAGGCGAGCCGGCCGCGCCCGGCGGCTCGACGGGCGGCGGCCGTCCGGCCGCTAAAGGCCTCGCGCACATCTTTGTCGAATTCGCCCGCTTTTTGTTTGGCGATCATCTCTTCGAATATATCGCTCCCCTTAATCATCTTGCGTGAGGCAGCAACGGTCCGATCGCCGAACAGCGTGGCCAAAATCGCCGCGCGGTCTTTTTCTGGGGCCTGCTCGTAACCTGCTCGGAGGCGTTTCAGGACTTCGCCGATCGATTCACCAACCAGGTCGACGTCTTCCGGTCGCAGACCGAGCTGTTGCAGAGCCTTGACTTTGGCCTTTTCCTTGCCGGCGGTCTGCAGCCTAAGAATGAAATTCCGCAAGCCGGTCGTGGATTCCTCGGCGGGGAAGGATTGCCGCGCGAGGGCCAGCATCGCGAGCTGCTCCTCGATGGACAGAGCCCCCTCAAACGTGGCGGCCTGCTTGGCGAATTGCTGCAGGTCGGCGACTTGGATGTTGGTCGACTTGAACAAGGCCTGTACGCCGCGGCCGACGCGACGCAGATTCTGCGCGTTGAGCTCCAACCCTTGCGACGACATGTAAGAGGCGATGGCCTGCGCCATTTCGCGGGGCTCGACGTCTTTGCCCGTCAGCGTCGAAGCCCCCATCAGTTTCAAGAACTCGCGCAAGGATTCACCAGTGGCCTCCTCGACGGAGAAACCGCTCGACACCAACTGCCTGGCAGCGGCCTCTGCGCTCACGACGGGCGTTTCGCTGATGGGGAGCTGCAGAGCGATCTGCTCGATGCGTTTCTGCGCCTTTTCGGCCTCCAGTCCCCGCAGTCCGGCCTGGACGCGGAATTTGCGGAAGGCCTCATCCATCGTCTTACCTGCTTCGACAGCTTCGTGCTGCCATTCCTGGCTGGCCTGCATGACCAGATGCAGCGCTCCGACCACACCGCCTGCTCCGATCAGCCCTTCGACGAGTGAGCGGGCCGAGCTGAGTGCGCCGGCGAACAGGCCACGCGTGGCTTGCTGAGTGCGCAAACCAGCTTGCGCCGTGCGCTGCAGGGCCAGATTCGTGCGCAATATCTGCTGCTGCGTGCGCTGGAAGTCCCGCAGCACGTCGCTCATGTCGGAGGTGATGGTAAAAACGGCCTCGCCGGCAGGCATTCCTTTCGTCCTAAGAAATGAAGGTCAAACCAGGTCGGTGCGTGATCGCCGAGAAGCCCCCGTGACCACGCCAGGAAAATCAAGTACCGGGGGTGCTGGCTTCCCCCTTTTTTTCGAGCTCGTCCTCCACTTGTTGAATCTCGGGCTGCTGAATCGTCGCCAGAGCCACGAGCGGCGCCGTCTCACTGTTGAGCAGCCTGAGATGGCTGACGACTTCAGGCGTAAGCCGGTAGTTGAATCGCAGTGCTTGGACCAAGTAATCCCACCAATCTGCCCACGGCAGGTCGATTCGGCCTTCGCCCAGCACCAAGCGATACAACTCCTGGCTCTTCCGCCAGAAGGACCGGTAATCCTCTTGCAATTCTTCGCGGACCTGACCGGTTTCCGGGTCGATCCGGAAGTCCCGGGGCAGCATGGCGGCCGCCGCGACGACCCAGCGGTTGCCATCCCCGAGCCGGACCCAATAGCCGGAATGCGCGACCTGCAGGCCCGGGAGGGCGGCGGGACGCTGCAAGTCGCGCGGTCCGGGCGGCGACTGGCGCCAAACCCCGACCCAATATCGGCCTCGCTCACCCGTCCCCGGCTGGGGCGCAGCGGGAATCCATTCTTGTTCGTCGGGAACGAACCCAAACCTCGGCTGCTCACCTTTGGGCTGCCAAAACACCATCGCGCCGGGTCCCCCGGTCGGTCCCTCGGAACACTCCACCCACTGCGCACCCTCCACGTGGTCGGCGAGGCCGGCTTCGACCAGTAGCTGCGGGTTTTGCCCCCGTTTGTCGGGCAGGAAGATTTGATAGTGCATCGAGTCTCCTTTTTGCTGCCGGCTTACGCCGGCGGGGTCTCTGGTTGGGAGACCTTCGGGCCGTCGGGTGGGACGGTCCGGAGACCGCCCCACAACAGGCAGGGTGGGCGGTGCCCACCCTACGTGATGGCGACGCCGCTAGCGGCTGTTAACGTCTTGCCTTCGATCTGCAGCGACAAGGTCGCGGTGTCCCCTTCGTCGCCAGCCGCCGCGTCGATCAGTGTCAGTCCGGCGCCGAAGCTGAACTTGCAGTGGCTCAAATTACCGTCCGCCTCGTACGTTCCCCCGTCCGCGCGCTTCCGGAAATACACCTCCAACGAAGTCAGGGCGGCTGCGATCTCGTGCAGGGAATCGAGCAACGTCAAATCGCGCGTCGTGATCGTGATCCGTGGTCGGAAAGGCGTTTCCAGGCTGGCAAAATCGGGATAAGGTCCGCCGCCACTGCGGGTCAAATTCAAACGCAGTCCGGTGTCAATATTCACGTCGGCCACTTCCCCGATCGTCGTGCCGTTGATTTTGACGGGACCGAGACCGAAGGCGCCGGCGAAGGACGACGCTGCCAGGGATTGATTCACATTCGCAGCCACCGGTGAGGTCAGCCCATCGCTGGAGAACAGGGCCAAATCGATGGACGCCTCCGCGTTGTCTGTCCCGCGAGCGCGGAAGCTACTGGCGATCGCCAGCCCATTGGTCGCTGTCAGGGTCAAGTGCGCTGTGCCGCTGGCCCAGGTCCCGCCGGGCTGGCGCTTGATCCAGGGGATCGTGATCGAACCGGCCGAGATGTAGAGTCCCGACGAGACGGGGATCCCGCTGATGACGCCAGCGATGTCCTCGGTATCGATCGTCACGCGTGGTTCGGCCCGCACCAGAGCTACCAGACTGTCGGCCGTGTCGCCGGGTGCGGCCGCCCGCAGTTCCTGGGCCGATGGGTTGTACCGAGTCCGCGTGATCTGGCGGATAGTGACCGATCCAATCGTCGGGTCGTAGATGCTAAATTGAGTCATGGCTGGCTCCTTTACAGTCGCGCCACGGTCTGGCTCCGCCGGCGTTTCTGATTCGCCGGGTTATTGATCTCTCGAACGACGTAATCCCGCCGGAATTCGGCCAAGGCGAGGACTTCATCGCGTGTGATTGCGGTCAATTCTCGTTTGCGATCCGCGTTCAAGGGGAAATAGGCTCGCAACCGCAGTCGGCCCCGCTTGGGCGTCGCTGTCACGGTCCGATGGGCCGCGTCGAGAATATGGGTGCGCAGCCGGCCGGTGCGATAGAGCGGACGCCATTGCGGATAGCGTTTTTTGACCTGGCGAACGTACTTGCTGCTGCGGCGGAGGTACCCGTAGCGAGTGGCCGCGCCGCGGGCAAAATGCCGCGGCAGGTGGCGCTGCGCGTGCTGGTCGAGAGTCGCTCGCATCGAGTCGCGGGCGATGCGGTTCAGCGTCCGCTGCGACACCAGGCTGGTTTCGACTTTGATCGCGATCTGTGGCATGGCGTGCGGCTCGTTACGGCGTCAGTACGAGGCCCGTGGTGTAGATTTCCATTTCTCCGGCCACATATTCGATGTTCGTGTCGCTGATCAGAACGTCTTCATTGGCGGTGAACTCGATGTCGGTGATCTCCAGGACTCCCGGCGTCCGGGCCATGACCAGACTGAGGATGTCGGCGATAATTTGCCCGGCCTGGTTCTGGAATCCGAGGATTTTTTCGTGGTCGCTGGCTGCCTGGTTGTCGGGCAGGAATTCCAGCAAGGCGGCCAGGCCCCCATTGGATTGGAAACTGTTGCCGTCGCGCGTCCAGCGGTAACTGCGTCCGAAGCCGAGCAGGATGCGAGGGAAGTCGCTGCCGCTGCTGGCGAGCAGCACGCGGGCCTTGGCGCTGGCCTCGTTCGGATTCTGTGCGTCGACAATCTGTTGCCAGGTGCTCGATTTGGCGAACGTGTCGCGCAAGTGATCGAAGATCGTGCTCAAGGGGCCGGTGGGTGTCACAGGCATTGCGATCTCCTAGGGTCGGCGCGGCCGTCGCATGATCTCGCCTCGCATGATGAGCTTGACGCGTCTCCAGCGGCCATCCAGTTCGCCGATCGCCTCGACTTGCCAGACCTCGCCGGCGATCACCCACGTGTCCCGGAGTCCCACGGTTTGGGTCGCCGGAATCCACAAGTTGCCTCGGCGGACGTTGTCTCGGCCGTGGGTCGTATCCAGTCGGGGCTCGCCCTCGGCCCAGAGACAGCCAGCGACGGATTCGGCCTGCTGTGCGTTGCCATTCGGCCGGCGGGTGACCGTTCCGCCGAGGTACTCGGCGATCAGGTCCGAAGCGCCGGAGAAGAATTGGTCGTGCCGACTGCTCATGGCCTGCTGATGCGGCCTGCCGGCAGCATCCCGCCGCCGGCAGGCCATCCGAACGGGAAAAACGGAGGCAGATCGATGGTCACGTGATGTTCGACAGCAGATACCCGGCTTCGACGTAGAGCAGCTTCTCGTCTACGTCGTGGCGCACGCGGATCACGTCGCTCCGGATCGACTCCTCCCGGTACGACTCGATCACGCCATTGGGCGAGCTACCGTCGCCAGCCCAATGGAAGGTGCGGCCCAAGCAGGGCTCCCGGAAGTCGTTCGTCCGGGCCACGCGGCAGACCAGGGCGTAACTATCGGACCAGATCGAGGCCAGTGACGCACTCTGCCCTTCGTTGGCCGTGTTCTTGACGGCGTTCGCGACGATGATTTCGTCCAGGTCGAACGCCTGAGCCAGAGCCGCCTCCGTGATGGCACCAGCCCGTACGTCGACGAAACCTTGGTACTTCACGCGGTCGATGATCTGCGCGCAGTTGCGCAGGTGCCGAAACACCTTGCGGCTGATGACCAGGGCGTTGGGCCAGAGGCCCGAGTTGGACCAGACGGCGTTGACGGCGGTCTCGACGTCGTCCAGCGGCGTCGCGCTGGCGTGGGTGGACCACTTGGTGCCGACCGCGCTGGTCTTTCCGCTGAAGGTGCTGGTGCTGAACAGCAGGCTGGCGACCCGTTGCTCGGCGTTGCGCATCACCACGTCGAAGGCCCGGCGGGCCGCGATCAGCTCAGCGTCGAAATAGTTCGCATACATCGCGGCCTCGCGGTCGTCGACCGGTTCTTCGGCTCCGTACTCCTGACAGGCGAAGCTGTCGGTGGTGAACTTCCACTGACCGCGGCTATAGCCGGCCCCGGGGGCGCGCCGCACCTCGCGGTTCTGCAGCAACTGCTCAATCGGGATTTTGCCGAACACTCCGCTCTGGCTGGCGACTTCGACGACGGGGAAGACCCGGCTCGCGATGTAGCCGGCCCGCTGCATCTCCAGATCGAATTCTTCGAACGACTCGCTCAGATCAGGTCGGAGCGTTGCGAGAGACGAGGAAGGACTTGGCATCAGTGATTCTCCTTTTTGAAACCTCAGCGATTACGCGTCGGATCGACCAACCAGGGATCAGGCGTAGATCGGCTGAATCTCGATGATGTCGCCGTCGGCGCTGGCGGCCTCCAGCGCGACGCCTCGGAAGTGCGAGCCGGCGGCTTTGGTCGCGCTGACCTTGCCGTTAGCGGCCGTGTAGACGTAGGCGCCCTGGCTGATCGCACCAGCGGCGATAACTTTTTGCGTGGGCGAGTTGAGCAGCCGGACGGGGATCACGTCGCCGTCGGCGAAAGCCTGCCGCTCGGCGACGCCGATGTCTGCATCGTAGATTCCCGCGACGGCCAGCTTTCCGCTGGTGATCTTCACACGGGCGTACTGGCTGATGGCCCCGCCCGCTTCGAACGTGACACAGAAGCTATCGTGAGTTTGGGACATGTCGCACTCCTTCAATTGGTGCAGGCTTTGGCGATCTCGATGGTTCTCGGCGGCGTCGACCTCGGCCGGCGTCAGCCGGCCGGCCGCCGAGGCTCAGTTGGCGTTGGCTTCGGCGATCAAGGCCTCCCGAAGCTCGGGGTTCTCTCGGGCCACGAGCTGGACGGCTTTGAATCGGGGCAGCCCTTCGGCGACCTTCGCGCGGACCAGCTCGCGCCATTGGTCTCGGACCGATCCGGAGCCGGCGGCGATAGAATTGGGCGTGCCATCGGCCAGAGCTTCTGTCCCGGGCGAGGCGGTGGCTTTCAAAGTCTCCAGCTCGGCTCGGAGTTTCTCGGCTGCGGCGCGCGCTTCGTCGCGCTCCGCGCGAGCGGTCTGCAGATCCGTCTGGAGTTCTTCCAGCCGCAGAGCTTGCCAAGCCAGGAACTCTTCGCGAGCCTTTTCGACGCTCAGCCCTCGCTCGATCCACTCCAGCAAAAGTTGGCTGTCGGCGCCCGGGCACGCCCCTTTCAGCTCGTTCAGCGTCGCGGCCCGGGGTTCGTTTCGTTCGTCACTCACCGTCGAACCTCCTCGATCAGATTGCGAGTCCACAAACCGTTGGAACGACGTCAGCACGGACTCGTAGGTGCCGACCTCGTCGATCAGTCCCAGCCGGCGGGCTTCGGCCGCCAGCCAGACGCGGCCGTCCGCCAAACGGTTCAATTGCTGCTCGGACACATTGCGTCCCCGGCGCACGGCCGCCAAGAAAAACTCGTTGTGTTCTTCGACCAAGCGCTGCCACTCCGCGAGCTGCTCGTCCGTGATCTCGGTGCCCGGCACCCCCGCGCCCTTGAAGCGGCCCGTCGTCAACAGGTGCACCTTGATGCCGGCGTCTTCAAACAGACCCGTCCAGTCCCAGACGACGGCATAAGTGCCGATCGAGCCGATCAGAGCCGGTTCGTTGGCCGCAATCCGATCGGCCTGGCTGGCGATCCAGTAGGCGGCGGAGGCCCCGAGGTCCTCGATGTAGGCCCAGACAGGCTTCCACTGTGCGGCGGCGGCGACGTCATCCGCGAGTTCCTTGGTCCCGTCGAACGCGCCACCGGGCGAGCTGATCCGCAGCAGAATGCCAGCGACCTGGTCGTCGGCGAGCGCTCGCCGCAGCCGGTCTCGCACGTCCACGGTCGACGTCCCGCGCCAGGGTTTCGCTTTTGCCAGCGGTCCTCGCAGTTCGAGGATCGCGATGGAGCCGGCACGCTCGAATGCGCCCGCACCGTCATCCTGCTGGGCCCGGTCGGACCAGAGGCGATCCCCTCTCAGACACGCCTCGATGGCCAACCGGGCCTGCTGCGGTGCGACGGCCCAGACGGTTTCCGCCGCCCCGGCCGGTGCTTCAGTCCATCTCGTCTGCGGCATCGTTTACTCCGTTTGGGTTGGCTTCGTCGCCGGAAAGCGCCAATCGGATTCCCTGCGCCGTGGGCGTCGGGATAAGGTCACGCCAATGGACATCGACGCCAAGCTCGTCGGACAACTGGCGTGCGGCTTCAGCCGCCAGCCGAATGGCAAACGCTCGGTCTTCGACGATCTCGCGCGCCAGAACGACCCAATCGGTGCCCCGCTTCGCGGCGAAGCGCCGGGGACTGGTCATACCGTTGGCCAGCTCCAGCAAGTTCGCCGTGGCGTCGTGCACCGGCTGGATGTACGGCCAACCGACGGGATTCCATCGGTGACGCATCAGGTCGGCGACGCTTTTCGTACGCGCGAATGCCTGCAGCTCGGGATCATTCAGCAGCCATTGGCGGACTTTCCAGCGATAGACCTCGGCGTGGAACTGGCTGGCAAACCAAGACTGGATCTTGCCATACGTGGCGCGGGCTTGATCGATGACGTTGCGATAGCTGCTGAAGTTGGCCTCGCGCGCATCCAAGAGCAGCACGATCAGCGGCAGGTCCAGATTGACGGCCAGGTAAGTCAGTAACAGGCGAACGTGCTCGAAGTACGGTTCGCTCGGGATGCTCGGTGAGAACCCGCTGAGCTTCTCGCCCGGCTCGCCTTGCAGGATCATTCCTGGATGCAGGCTGGTCTGAGTGAAGCCTGTGCCGTCCGCCCAGGTCGAGCTGGTCTGCTCGCCCAGTTCCGAGCCGTCGCTGCTGGCCATCGAGCCCAATTCCCGTTCGCGGAAGAACGCCACACAGGCCGACACCTGGGCCTTGACGAGCATGGCGAAATCCAAGTCGTCGCGCATGCCCAGGACGGTCGTAACCGGTGCCAGGGCCGTGATGCCGCGTGTCTGGCTGAATCGCTCGGGATTGTAGACGTGAAAGACCAGGCGATTGCCATCGGCGTCGACAGCCGGGACGCGGCGGACGTCGGCGACGCGCACCTGCTCGTTCGGGTCGACCGGTTCCCGCGTGAAGGTGTACGCGACGGGCCGGGCTCGGTTATCAAGAATCACGCCGCAGACGCCGCGATCGCGACGGGCGCGGTCGGGCGTGCGGCAGCGGTGGGCTTCGAGCGTCTGCAAGGTTCCGTCCCGTAACGGCAAGGCGAAAAAGTCGCCGTCGATGACGACCCGGGCCAGGCCCAGATCGGCCATCTGCTCGAAGGTCAGTTTGCCGGCCGCGTGGCAAACGCTCGGCTGCGAAGACCACTCCTGCCATCGCGAGCGCAGATGCTCGTCGACTTCCGGGTCCCCGGTGTCGGGATCGAGCTGCATCCCGCCCACGTTCACGTTGCACACGAGCCGGCGGACTGCCTGACGGATCAGAGGTTCGTTCCGCTCGAAGTGCCGCGCCAGCTCGACCATGGTCAGGAACCAACGCTGGTTCCGAATGTGGTAATCCGCGCTCGCGCCGTTCACAGGAAGAGAGACCTGCCGCAAGAAGCGGTTGGACCGGTAGCGAGCGGCGTCATATTCCGCCCGGACTTCGGCCATTTGGCGGCAGATGGACGGTGGTCGTGGTCGTCGGTCAGGCATCAGTCGCGAAACGTCTGAAAGGAGGCATGGATGACACGGCGCGAGCGCGACGCGGCGGTCGTATCGTGATTGCGGAGCCATTCTTTGGCGGCCAAAAGCTCCTTGCGGATCAGGTCGGGGCTGAGAGCGACCTGATTTCCCCCCTTGCCGGTCAAACGAGGCATCATGCGCAGCAATAGCCGGCAGGCGGTGATGAAGACCTTCGCCTTCGCCGGCGAGTTGTCCTCCTCGTAGGAGGCATTGTCGGCGTAGGCCGCTTCGATGTCCGCCAAACTGCTCTGAGAATTCAGCGTGGCCATACCGTTAAGTTCGGGTCAGCCCCGACTGCGCGCGAAGGGCAGTTCAGGCGAACCGAACGCGGTTTTGTCGGATCGCTCGGGCGCGACCGGACGGCTCGGGCGCTAGATCCGGCGGCTGACTTGCTCGAAAATCCACCGCACGACATCGTTCGCATGCACAACGGGCCGACCGTCCGCAAAGGCGGCGCCGGAAGCGAGCAGACCTGCGTAGACCCGCCGAAAGGCGTCCAAGGAGGGGCCGTTGTCGATCTTCAGGTCGATTCGACCGAGCGACTGCGCCACGTACGTCCGCTGCTCCGGCTCCGCGACCGGCAAGGCCAGCTCCACCTCGCTGTTGCGGACGGCTCCGCCGGTCGACGTCTTCTTGGATTGCGTCTTTTTCGCCATCACTGCTCCTATCGATCCGTAGCCAAAAAAGGCCGACCATCTGGGGTCGTGAGCGTGCGAGGAACCACCCGCTGGCGGCGTCTGCGTGGGACCGGCTTACGCGACATCTCGCGGTTCCAATCCCGGCCGTTGTTCTTGTAGTGCCAGGCCATCACGACTGCATAGCGCAAGGCGTCGCGAAACTCGTTGTCCCCCCGCTTCCGCCAGTGACCGTTTTCGTCCAAATAGTCGTTGCAGAGCTGCTGCGCGAAGTCGATGCCCGTGACCGGCTGGCCGTGAAAGACTTCGGCCGGCACGCTGAACCAATCCCGATCCGTGCGCTTCACCAGGCCGGTGATGCGGTCCTCGATCCATTGCTGCGTGCGCGTCGTGTTGGGCTCGATCAGGTCGTACTGGCCGATCTTGATCCGGGCTGCCACGAGCTTCGGCGGCACCCCGACCCGCTGCATCGCCGGCCGGTACATCTCAATAAAGTTCCCGGCAAAGAAAGGCCGGCTTGGGTCCGTCGAGGAGCCTTTCACGGGCCAACAATTGGGCAACTCACGGCAGAACGAATAAACCGCTTCGGTGAAGGCGCCCGAGTCGATTCCGATCCGGACCGGCCGCAGCGCAGGACCGCCATCCGCATGGGGGTACTCCCAGCGGGCGCAGGTGCGCCGCATCTCGTCCTTGCTCCACGCGATTCCGTAGTCGACCAGTTGGGACCGAGCGTACTGTCCCCAGGCGATGACCACCCAGTAGAAGATCAGCTCCTCGCCGATCCGGCCCACGTCCGCCCCGACTGTCAGGAACCGCGACCACTCCGGACAGACTCCCAGCGGTTCATCCACGGCCAGGCGTTCCGCCAACTCGTGAGGCTCGACCGACCGCGGCGCTGGGTCCCACGGCTCGGCGAGCGTACCGGTGACGAACTCGCGCAACGAGTCGGCGTTGGCCTTGGCCGCGAGAAACTCCGCGACCAATGCGCCCCAGCCGGGGATGACCAAACTGTATAGCGACGAAATCCCGTCAAAGACGACGATGTCCGGACCGATTTTCGGCCGCCCCAGCACGCGCCCCGTCTTGGCCAACCGCTGGCCTTCCGCGATCCACTTGCCGGCACGGATCATGCCCGGACGATCCGCATCTGTGATCTTGCAGCCGCTCTGACAGCGATAATAGGCCGTGGCAACGGCTTCTGTAGCGCCGGCCTTGTCGTCCCACTTCACGCCCGGGCCTTTACCGCGATCGCCCCAAACCAGGCGCTGGTATTTCCCGCAGTGCGGACATCGCACGAAGAAATACCGCCGCTGCGCGGCTGCCGAGTCGGCGAAGCTGCTGATCGCGCAATCGCCGACTGCTTCCGGCTTGCCCTCCAGGATGTACTTGCTGTCATACGGAAACAGCCTTCCTCGCTGCAGGAATCGCCGGATCGCGTTCGGCGACCAAAGCCCGGCTTCGTTGACGACCCCGTAGCAGGCCGGATACCCCGCCAGACTGGCGCGGCTGCCAGCGTACGCCTTGCGAATCAACCCTGTCTCCAGGCGGACGCCTAGTTTCAGGTTCTGGCGGTGCGGCGGCAAAAGGATCGGCTGGCCGGCTCGCAGCCGATGCGCCATCGGGATCACCAAGTTCTGCACCAGATCATCGACCGAGGCTTCGTCCGCCGACGCGACCGCACAAGGCCGCCCCGTCGTGACCGCCCAATACAGTAGACAGGCGACGGCGGTCAGAGTCTTCGCCGACCGAGTCGCCCAGCGTAGCACGATTACGCGCACCATGGGATCGTCCACGGCCTCCAACACCCCGCGCACATGAGGGAACATCGCAGCATCGAACGGCCCCGGCGTCTCGCACACGTCCGGGATAACGACATGCGCGGGAACCCACTCGGCGCACAGCACCCTTGGCGGCGGTCGCCATACCCGCCAACTGGCACGCAGCAGCTCGTTTGTCGCGACCCTCCTCTGCTGCTCACGAGACACTATCCTTCGTCTGGCCACCGTCGGTCAGCGCACTTTCCACCAGGCTGGCAAACTCGTCGAGAATCCTCGCCACTCGCTCCTCGGCCGCCGCAAGGAACTCTTGTCGCTGCTTGCGGGGCACCAGTGCGGCGAGTTCACGCGGCACCCGCCGCATCAGACCATCGCGAGCAACGGCAATTGCCCCTGTGATCGCGTCGAGCACGACGTCGCGATCCACCAACCGTCCACGCGCTACTTGTTCTTCTCGCTCCTTTCGACGCGCGTCCGCCAGCTTGATCCGCGCTTCACTGATCGCTTTCAGCCTTGCCGCTCGCTCTAGGTTCGGATCCCCCCTTCCACTTTTGAAGAGCCGCTTAAACTCCAGCAGATCCGGGATCGGATACCCGCGTGAGCAATCGGGAAAGGCCGGATGGCGGCTCCAATTGGTGATAGTTCTGACGCTGACACCGAGGCGTGCAGCCGCTTCAGCCTTGGTTCGGGCGACGTCGACCTTCTGCCCGCGCTTGGCCATGGGAAGGTAGGCACCTCCGTGAGCTCGTATCCGACACAAAAACCGCAACCAACCGACTGCGCCTAGCCCCCCCTCCCAGCCGAAGGACCCGCCCCCGTCGCAGTGAAGCGCACCGCTCCTCTGCGCTCTCGCGGCTCGGGCACCCGAACCTGCATCAGCCGCGCAGCCAGGGCAAGACAGTCCGCCGGAGGATTCGGGTCACGTTTCGTTTTCGAGACGTCGGCGATTAGTGCCTCAACCACATTCTCGCGTTTCGTCTTCGGAAGTGCCTCGATCAGTGCGCCGACCAGTCGATCGGTAGCAACGGAACGATTCACCGTGATCTGCTCGTCGACACCGACTTGAAGAACCCCTTCTGCGCGGTCGACGAACTGTTTTCCTTGGCATTCCGCGCGTAGCTCAAGCTTGAGCGGCACAGAAATTCCGCGAGGCAGCCTGTCCGCGTCGAACAATTTCTTGTAGCGATTTTGGGCGGCTGCGATGGCGATTGCCGCGACCTGTTCTTGTCTCATGTGCTTCCTTTCAATCGATTTGCTTCGGCGAATACCACGCGATGAAAGTCGGGCGCGCTGTCCATTTCCCAGTGCTCTAGGTCGAGCTCAAAGACGCCATTGATTCGTGTGTTGGCCCCCGACACGACCCTCTGCCCCCCGGGAAAGAAAAACGGGGGCGTCGGCCGGAACCGCGGATGCCGCTGGCGGAATACGGTCAGACGCAGGACGGAATCAGGCACGACGAGCCGGCTCCACGGTAAAAGGGCGCGCAGCCATCCAAGCCGACCGTGCCGGGCAACAGGATCGCACAACGTGAGCTGGTCAACACAGATCCCCTGCCTGGCCAAACGCGAGCATACTTGTACCGCCGTTGCGCCGCCCCAGGAGAAGCCGACGATCATCACGCGGAGACGTCGCAGAAGAAGATCTTCGCATTCGGCGTCCAGCTCTGAAATCATGCGAGCGATCTCATCAGCGCCGATGTACCAGGGGTAGTAGTCGATCAAGAAATCGGGTCCCGCAATCGATCGATAGAGACGGTCGCGGAGCTGCAGTATGCCGTTCTGGGGGCTGCCGACCCGCTGCAGAAAGCCGGCAAAAAGAATCACGACATACCGATACGCGCTGACGGATACTGCGGTTGCCACCATGCGCCCGATCAGTAAGATACCTAGGAGACCCGCCCCCCTCTTGTTTTTGACGCGGCGGTGGCGACCGATGCGAAAAACGAGCCTGCGTCAGACGCCACCGGACCCGCCTCGTGCGATTGGACACCGCGAGTGTCGGGTCTGAACCAAGGGCGAGTCAAGAAGGGAATTGGATGCCAGTACCGACTAGGCTCAAAGCGACGGTGATCTTCCGCGATCTGCGGGAACGAGCGCTTTTCGAGCAGCACGCGAGCGCGACGGGGCAGAGCTTGAACGATGTGCTGCGAGAGGGATGGCAGTACGAGGGCAACTTTATCCGCTTCCTACGCCGCCGCTACGGTCGCCGTGTCGCGGGCCTCTTCGCCGACGATCGTCGCCGCCGCGACTGCGAGCGCTGAGCGTTATCTTTGAGGACAGCAGCGACTGCTGTACCTCACGGCTGGTTGGTCTGGTCAGCAGGCGCTGCTGAACTCGGTTCTCCCTTCGGCATTACCATTTGCGTCGGCCGAAAGCTTTCGTCCATGGGTGCATCCAGTTCGCCGTCAACCGTAGTTTTTGGCTCGGCAGCCGATTCGCTGGGCCACGGCGTGCTGGCAGGCGAAGAGAATTGCTGCGGGACAATTGCCGCGTCATTGTTGTGAACCGGCACCCATCTTTCTTCTAATCCTCCTGCCGTCAGGAATCCTACAAGCGCACCGAGCGCAAGAAGACCAGACTTTTGCACGAAGTCCCAAAGCTCCTTGGCTTCCTTGCCTCCCCGGCTGAGTGCTCGGTGCCATTCCCATATGACCACGACAACTACAAGCAGCGCCACAGCGCCCAGCGACGCAAGAACAACACATCTGGCTTTGGACTCGAGAGTCAACTCTCTTCTGTAAGTCTCGGTCACGGTTTGCGACGACGTCAATTGCACCGGCTCCCAACTCTCTTGACCGGTCCGGGGGTCGATCCTTTTGATGAGGCGATAGCGCGCATCTGGAAGCCTCGTTGTCACTGTGATCTCTTCCGGCATCATCAACGCTACCGCGTAAACAACAATCCCGATTGCACTCACAATCCCTAACAGCCCGAACCCCACCACTCGCCACATAGCTTGTTCCCTTCGCTTGTCCGCACACTACGAAGTTAGCTCCCCCGTCGAGGACTACCTTTCATCAGCCGCGCCCCCGTCGAACGGCGCGAATCCGCCGGTTCTGGTTCAACTGTCGCGGGCTGTGTCTCAATCAACTGGTCCAGCCGATCGCGGATCGCCGCTAGGTATCCAATGACCTCGCCGGCGGCCAGAAATACGATCCCGCCGAGCGCTAGCGTCGGGATCTCAAGCGATAAGGCCAAAAAGAAAAAAAGCACGGCGAAGACGAACGCCGGCCATGCCTCCCCCAGATTGAACTTCCGCCGTCTCGCGGCCATCGAAATCCCCCTTCTGCTCCGTCGTCCCGAGCCATAGATTTCCCGACCAAACTGCCTGCCCACAACCGTACCGAGGTACCGCCCGCTTGTCTAGCGCACCTTAGAACGCAGCAAGGACACGTTCCGGGGGTTCAAATCCCCCAGGGGGTACTTTTCGGTTGAGGGTTATCAGTTGAGGGTTGAGGCACATGGGACGGGTCGAACGGGATCGGGAGTTGGCTCGGCGGCGGCATCGCCGGATGAAGCTGAGGAAACTGCGGCAGCGGTACGCGCAGGCGACCCGGCCGTCCGAGAAAGCGGCCATCGTCGAAAAAGTCCGCAAAATCAGCCCGCTGCTCGACGTCGAAAAAGAATGGGCGACTAGGTGACTCACGCCCAAGCCCCATCAGCGCTTTCGGGGGTCAGCAGCATGGGGCGCTCGTTGCTGTCCAAACGCGAATTGGTCATCACTGCTAGCCTATTCGTGTCGATCTGCATCGTCGCTGCGTTGCTCGGTCGGCCGGCGAGAGAGCACGCGAACTCGAAGGAAACACGCGTCGCGGCACCTCCCCCAAAGGCGACATCTCCGGCGTGGTCAATGCACTCGCCGATCCCCGTCAGTGCTGCACAGTACGGCGAGAAATGGCCCTTCACCGTGCAGTCCGGTTTCATAGCCTACGAAGCGCCCTGGCGCATTGTCTTTGTAGCCGAGGACGGAACGAAGTACGGATTGAACGGCGTCGCCAAGATGGCTGGGTACCGCGACGTCGAGACAATTTGGAGAGTGGACCCCGAATACGGCCCGCCGGTGCATGTTCCGTATCAGTGGATGATCGAGCTCGCCATCGACCGCTGGAAATTGCGGGCTTCCGACGATCTACCCCCCGGGCAAGAGACCGCTGAGAGGGAGAGCCGCGAGCCCCGCTTGACCGACAGACACATCCCACTGCCGGTCAGTGCGAGCGAATGGGGTGAGCGGTGGCCCTTCACTGTAGACGACGGCTACCTTCAGTACATTAGTCCTGGGCAGATCGTATTCATCAACGAGGCGCTCCCGGAGACGTTCGCGTTAAACGAGGCAGCTCGATCTGCCGGATACGACGATGTCAGAAAAATCCTGCGCATCAGGACCACCAATGGAGTCGCGACACGCATGTCCGTGCAGCCGCTAGTCCGCTATGCAATCGATAACTGGGGTCTTGAGACCGGAAGGTGCAAAGTATGCCCCAAGGGCGCGCACCCAGAGGCGGATCAACGCAGCTAACCGCACGACGGGACTTCTGATGAATGTGTGATCCGGCGGGCTCCACGCGGAAATGTACTATTACGAGAACGCGGCCATCCTGCTATAATGGAGACATGATCGTGCGACGGGATGAAACATTTCGCAAAAGCCTTGAACGACTGATCGCATCAGGCCGAATCACCAAGTCCGAACTTTGCCGGCGAGCGGGGATGTCGCGTTCTCATCTTGACTACATCCTCAAGGGTGAAGTCGATCCGAAGATCAGGGTTTGCGACCGCATTGCTGATGCGGTTGGGATTCCTTTGCCTTGGCTGCTGGACCCTGATTTCGCAGAGACACTTTCCGCCGACGCGGAAACAGTGTCCAAGAGCGCTTGACAGCCTGTTCTAGGTTTAGTACAACTGGCCGGTGCTGGCTTTGGCTGGCACCGGCTTTTTTTGTGGCCTGCTTTTCTCGCGAAACGACGATCGGGGACGGAGCCATGCCGGACGTGCAGCGTGAGCTGTTCGATCGGAGCTGGCGGCAGGAGCTGCTGGAGCGGGATCGGCCGGCGGCCCATAACCGGACCGAGACGTCGATCGCGGCGGCGGAGCGGATTCGCCCGACGGCCGGGACGAAACGAGCGATCGTCCTGGAGACGATCGAGCGAGCTGGGACGGAAGGGGCAACGATCGACGAGATTGTGCAGGTTACGGGCCTTTTGACGGCCACTGTCTGCGGGCGGATCAACGAGCTGAAGCGGGACGGCTGGATTCAGGACAGCGGCCGGCGCCGGCCGACGCGGTCCGGCAGCCCGGCGATCGTGTGGATCCGGCGGTAAGAGGAAAAACTGGGCGCCGCGACGAGGCGGCGCCAGCGATTAAGGGATGCGGCAGGATGGCCAATCGGGACGGAGCGGGACAGATCGGGGTGGTCGGCCCCAGGGAGGTGAGGAGCGATGCGGGCCGGCGGCCCGGGCCTCTGAGCCGGAGGGTCGACGATGTATGCTGCATCCTTTCCGCCATTACACATCTCAGTCATTCTCCAATGGGGACAGCCGGAACAGTCGAGCACGGAGGGGCCGGTGATGGCAGACCAGGGCGGGCCCGCCCCACGGTTGCGAGTGTTTCCCCCTACGGGGGCTTCTTCCCCCTACGGGATGGGCAATCCCGTAGGGGAAAACGATTCCGCCGGCTACTGGCCGCTGCGCCGCTGCTGGGAGGAATCGCTCTCAAAGAAAATCGAGCTCTCGCCGGCGACGCTGAAGCACTACCGCCGGCTCATCAACCAGTGGGAAGCTTACTGGCGCAAGCGCGGCTGCGAGCGTCCGCTCGGCCCGGACGTGCGCGAGATCCAGCCGAAGGACTTCAACGATTTCGCTCGGGCCCAGGGGTGGACAGCGAAGTCCACCTGGTCCACGCGGCGCGATTATTTCGGGAAGATTCTGAAGTCGGTTGCCCGGGCGAGCAAATCGTGTCCGATCGGGCTGACGGAAGGCTGGCTCTTCGAGCAGCCGCCATTCCTCGCCCCGCTGCCGCCGGGGCTGGCGCCAAAGCCCGAGACGCCCGAAGCCCTCACCGTGGACCAATTCGCCCGGCTGCTGGAATGCTGCGACGGCGCTCGCTGGCCCTGGAGACGAGCGATCGTGCCGGCTCCGGTGCTGTGGCGTGCTTATCTGAGCTTCCTCTGGGTCTACGGGTCGCGCAAGGACGCGGCATTGCGGCTCACTTGGCGGGAGGTCGATCTGGAGCGCGAGCGGCTGGATTACGTGCCGGACAAGAAGGCGGATCGGGTGTCGGTCGCCCTTCACACACTCTTGCTGCCGCTGCTGCATTTTCTCCGCGATCGATCGCCGGACCGCGTCTTCCCGTTTCCCAACACGGCGCGGACGGCCGCCCAGGAGAATTTCAATCCACAGCTCAAGGCGATTTTTCGGGCGGCCGGCCTGGTAGAGCATACCAGCCACTTCTTTCGCGTCTGCTGCGTCACCAACTGGCAGACGCTGGTCGGGCGGCGGACTCGCTTCGTGACCGGACATCGGCCGCAGGGCGTGCAGGAAAAGCACTACGACAGTCGAAGCGCTCGCCAGGTGATCGCCGAGCGAATGGCCGAGTATCCGATGCCGCCCGCCGAGACGCTCTGGGCTGGCTTACCGTTGGAATACCTTCCTGGAGCCTGATGCGTCCACTCCCTCTGAGCCCGTCGGGGGTATCCAACGACTTCGTCTCTGTCCGGTCGACGAGTCCCCCTCCCCGGCGGGCGTTTCTTCTGGTCCCCGCTGTGTCGCATCACGCGAGACCTCCTGTAGAGCCGCCGGCGGACGATCCGATCTTCCGTGCCTATCTGATCGTCGCGCTCATTGTGGCAGCGATCACGTTCGTCGTGCTCACTCTGCAGGGCGACGGCGTGCCGGGCAAGTGGAGACCGCTGCCCGGCCGGATCGAGGCCTCGGTGATGTTCGGCCTCGCTTGGCCGCTGACAGTCCTAAGAGTGGGTGTGGTACGGGATCACGACGTTTTGGCGGCGTCACGCGACTCGGAAGAGGTGACGGAACGATGTGTGAGGAATCGCGGCGTGCTGCAGAATCGGCCAGGCCGGCTGGTTCTGGCATCACCACCTATCGGTCCTGGATTGAGGGACCCCGGTTTGCCGGCCGGTGGGATTGGGCCCTGCGCGACATGGCCCGCACGCTCGGGCTGAGCATCACAGTGCAGCGCGAGACGAGCCTGTTGAGGCAGCGAGTCGACTTCACGATCTCTGGACGCCGGGAGAACGTGCTCACATTTCTCCAGTGCCTGCAGCGTTTCGTCGACGAGTGGAACGAGGAATGAGATGCGGGATTTCACCGACTACGAGCTTTGGGTGGTCCGCCAAGCTGAGGGAATCGTCCGTATGCTGCAGGAGGCGGCTCAAATCGCACAGGCCACCATACCGCCCCTTGGCAAGACCTGCAGCCGTCGCGAACTGGAGCTGTACCGGGAGATCATCGACGCCCGCCGCGCCGCCATAGAAGCAAGAGACCGCCTTGGCCAAGCGATCGACCTATATCGTACGCCGGCGATGGCCGGACCTTTTCCGAGAAAGGAGGAGCACGCAATGGGAGAGACCGTTCGTTATTCGATAGGTGTGGATAGCCCAATCACTCCACAGGAACCTCTGCCGGCGCTGCCGGAGATTCCTCGCGGCGCCTTGGTGGTGGTCGAGGGGTGGGCGCCGATCTGGCGGTACGCGATGGCGCTTCACCGGCTCCACGGGTCGCCGGCCGGTGCCATCGCGGTCTATGACCCGCGTCTCGGAGCCGTCGTTGTCCAGAGCCACACGCCCGCATACGCGGAAGGGGACGTGCTGGACTTCCCGGAGGATAGGGCGCAATGACCAATGCAAGGAGCCGGTACGTCGCGGTATGTCCCAAGTGCCGATGGAAGGGATACAGGGTTGAACCGGAATGTGAGTGCTACGACCGCGTGTGCCACGTGTGGGCACCGGGCCTTGGATGTCCGCGGCAAGCGAAACGACCATGCCCGCACTGCGGTGCGGAAGTGATTGCGTACCCGGTGCGGTTCAGACGGAGGATAGGGGGCAATGACAGGTGATACAGACGCTACACTGCCGTCCCAGCATCTCTGGGACGGCATCGACGCCTTTCCCGGGGATGTAGACGAGAGCGACATCCTCGCGCAGCCGCTTCTGCGCGATCTCGACGATTTAGACACTGTCCCTCGCTGGGTCGCGCGCTTCGTCCTGCGCGACCTGCGGGAGCTGCGAGCGATCTGTGAGGCGGCGGGGATCGAGCTGGACGTATCACCGTGCCGCGAGTGCAATCGCGAAACGGTCTGTCTGCCCGAGGGACTGCTGCCGATCTGCGTGGACTGCCGGAGGGCGGAATGACCGTCGTGCCATTGAATTTGCAGCGATGGATCGAAGGCCGGCTGGAGAACAGCGGCTGGGACCACATATTGACGGTCGTGCCCGAAAGCGGAGGCGGGGTTCGTCGGCGCATCCGTGTTTGGCTGTCGCACGATGGCCTCCGGCTGGCCATTGTCTGGCCGCACGCGACGCGGGTCATCGACCTAACGGTCGCCCCGGAGCATAACCCGGAGCAGGGCGAGTACCACAATGGGGCGATGGGTCTATCAGTGCTGATCACCCGACATGGGAGACAGGAGGCAGACGATGGCGAACAAGCAGAAAACGCCGGGAAAGAAAGAGACGGCGAGCAAAATCTTGACGGAGCTGGGTGAAGCTGAGTTGGACGTCACTCGGCTGGAGGACCGCATGGATGAGCTCCGCGAAGAGCTGAAGGACGCAAAGAAGGAGTACCAGGCCGCAGTCGCTCGTCTGCGGCTGCTCGTCCGGGACGTGGCGACAGGCCAGATGCGACTGTTCGACTGACAACAGGACGGACACGGACGGGTGAGGCTGGCTGAGGGATCGGCTGGCGGAACGGATTCGCCGGGCCGGGGTACGGACGCCCCGGCCCGCATGGAGGCTCGGATCAGGAGGACGGGAAATGCTAGTGCTCGGACGCCAGCAAGGCGATTCGATCGTGATTGATACGCCGCTGGGCGAGATCACTATCACCGTTGTGCGGCTGGGCCAGCGCTACGCTCGGATCGGCATCGAGGCCCCGGCCGGCTGGCCGATCGTCCGATCCGAGATTCGCGGCCGCGAGGAACCGGCAGACGACGAACTGCCGATGCGCGTGGCGTTGAGGAATCTGCGGACGTGACCCGGGTCGGCCCGGGTCGTATCAGGTCGGTCCCGGTCGAGTCAGGTCGGGCCGGGTCGGATCGGGTCGGAATCGACAAGGAGGGTGTGCGCGGTGCAACTGGAATTTGACTTCGATCCCAAACTCGAATCAGCAGCGAAAAACGATGAGCGACTGGAGGCCGTCGGAGTCTCAGCAATGCGGCGAGCCGTGATCTGGCTGTTCCAACTCCACCCGGAAGCCAAGCGCGATGGCACGTTGATCCGGCTCGATCTGAGCTTCATAAAGGCATCCCAGTGGCTGCGCAACCAGGCTCGGTGGCGAAACTTGCGCTGTGCCGACACGAACGTGCGACGCGCCTGCGTGTTCTGGCAGCAATTGCACTGCGTCGCGATCCTGAAGCGACCACGAGTCCTGCTGCTGGATGTGGCGCGACTGAGCGAGTGGCTCTATCGCGAACAAGAAGCGGTGGAACGAGCCGTCTCGTCGGCTCTCAATTTCGCCGGCGACGGAGCCCCCCCGAAAACAAATCCGACCCGGTCCGACCCGATCCGACCCGCGTCGACCCTCAGTGAGAGAGTGAGTGAAGAAAAAACTCATTCACTCACTCACTCTGTGGGCGGGGTGGATCGGTCCGATCGGACGGATCAGACGGATCGGACAGATCATCCCTCGGCACCGGCCGGGGCGTCGGTGGTGCTGCCTCGGCTGCCGGTGGAGGTGTGGGAGCCCGGCCGAGACGATCGGTCGCTGTATCGGCTGCTGCGGGCGTATTGGACCGAGCACGGGCCGGCCCTCGAGGCGGCCGGCATCGACGCCGACACGTTCACCGGCGCCGTCCTGGCCGCTCGGGCCCAGCCACGCACCGACCCGCAGCGTTACGCCGAGCGGTGCCTGGAGCTCGGCCTGACGGAGAACTGGCTCGCCCAGGGGCGCGCCTGGCGCCGCCGGCAGAAGATTCTGTTCTCTCGGCCTATCACACATGGAGCGGTGCAATGACACTGAAGCAAGGCGAACCGCCGGCGTCAGCCGGCGGGTGTAAAGCGGCTGAACAGTCAGACGTGCCAAACCCGCTGGAGCGGGCCCTATTCCTCTGCGGGATACTGTGCGCCCTGCTGCGGAGACATCCGCAAGGGCGGGTCCTATTCATCGCCCGCCAAGCGGAACAGCACACCTGGGTCGTCATTTGCCGGCGGCGGGACTGGCCGCGAGCGATCTGGCAGCTCGCTCGTTGGGCCTTCGACCGCTCGCTCCCGCTCCGCCCCCGCCACGCCCTCGGTCTGGCCGTGCGGCTCACCGTGCAGCTTTTTAGTGCGAGGCATAGCCATGATTGAAGTCCCAACAGCAACACAGCTTTTTGCACTCGCTCGCGGCGTTAACGTCCGATTCGGCGACCACCGCTGCTATTACTGCGGCGGAGCGTGTGCCGAGGAATGTGTGCCGGCCAGCGAGCATGTGAAGGCGAGCTTCACAAGTCGGGACACGGTTTGCGGCGGGGATCGGGTCTGCGACGGGTGTATTTCGGC
>Ga0256830_1000319_pt1 | contig 41711 bp, 51 predicted proteins | sample 128326metaG_FD_190537 | JGI IMG/M metagenome (GOLD analysis project Ga0256830, IMG submission 190537) | Hydrothermal vent microbial communities from Lau Basin, Pacific Ocean - 128-326 | ecosystem: Environmental > Aquatic > Marine > Hydrothermal vents | place: Pacific Ocean: Lau Basin | collected...
CTATCTCCATCGGAAAAATACGAGCTTATTGGCAGGCTTCTCAGGAAAAGCTCACAAAGTCTTATCCGGTTGATAGTAAAAATCCTCGACTCTGACAAAATCCCGGGAGAATACTGGACAGAATTTGGGCAAATCCTTATAAACCCTCTCTCCAAACCCTTCTCCGATGCTCTTCCAGAGGTTGCCGGTGGTGGGTGCAGCCTTCCTGCTGATGCTCGCCGGCTGCGCCAGTGGGGATGCCAGGGAGGAGCGAGGGGCGGCTGTACCGCAGACACAGGCGCCGCAGCCCCAGGAGGCTGGGCCACAGAAGGAGGAGGTGCTGCACGGCGTGGGCAGGTGCGACCAGTGCCACGAGGCTCTGAGCCTGGAGGATATCCGCGCTGGAGTGCACGAGCAGGGCTTTGCGCTGTTTGAGGGGCACAGGGAGTTCTGCAGGGAGTGCCACGACGTCGAGGAGACCTGCACCCGCTGCCACGGCATGCCGGAAGGTGTGCAGTAGGCAGCACTTTTCCGGTGCTCTGCCAGAATATTTTAGTGCTTCAATAGCGGCATACAAAAGGATGGGGCCGGGGAAGGCGCGTGCAACTCCATGAAATCCGAAGAAAAATACTTGAGGCCGTGGTGACATATAAATCCGAAGGTGGTTGGTTGAACCGCGACACCGGCTTCCTGACAGATAAGCAACTCAAAATACTGGAGCTGCGTGCTCAGGGTTACAAGCAGCGTGAGATAGCGGAGCTTCTGGGAACAAGCCGCGAAAATGTTGCCATTCTGGAGAAACGCGCCAGAGAAAATGTGGAAAAAGCCCGGCGCACAATTCTCGCCTTTGAGAAGCTCTCTCCTGTGAGAGTGACCCTGGAAGAGGGGGAAGACCTCTTTCAGGCACCTGAAAAAATTCTGCGCATGGCAGACAGACACGGAATAAAGGTGGTTCACAACAAGACCTCCCTCATAGGCATGCTCAGAAGACACGGCGGAGGCAGAATTCAGGGAAACCGCATCATCTCCAGGATTGAGGTTTCCCTCTTGAGGAGCGGAAGAATTGTGGTGGAGTAGCATGATTCTGGAGTATCTGAGAAAATCCCTGCCCGTACCCAACGGCTGCTGCGGTGTCGAATTTCCTTCCGGCAGGGAAGAATCAGAGGCGGCGCTGCTTAAAGCGCTGGAGGAGATAACCGGGCGCAGGTGGGTCAACACCCTCAGCGTCTTCGAAGACCTGAACGGAGGGCGACTTATAGTGCACCACTTTCCACGAAATCTGCGCAGAGCTGAGCGGCTTGGAATACACCGGCTTCCGGCACTGGTGTTCGGAGGGGATGTTCTCATCAGCGGCGACATCAGCTATAAGGAAATAAGGGCCATACTGGAAGAGGCGTTAAATAGGCAGGATACAACTGAAAACAATTTTAAATAGAATGAATTAATTTTTTATTGTTATAAATATTTACTTTTTAGATGCAGATAGGGGACTACAGATTTGACAGGGTTGAAGCTGCAGGGTCGCTGGGTGACCTGGGCACACTCCTGCCCCTCGCCCTGGGGATGATTCTCCTGAATGGCGTCAGCGCTGTTGGCGTATTCTTCATGGTGGGGCTATTCTACATCATGGCCGGGATATACTACCGCATCCCCATGCCGGTGCAGCCCATGAAGGTAATAGGTGCCTATGCCATAGCAAGCTACGCCATCATAACCCCTGACACAATCTACGCCGCCGCCCTGCTGGTTGGTGTTATACTCCTGCTTCTGGGCATCACGGGTCTAATAGAGCTGAGCCGATATGTGCCCAGAACAGTGGTCAGGGGGGTGCAGCTCAGCGTCGGCACTCTTCTGCTGGTGCGTGGAATCGAATTCATTCTCGCACCACCACGCTCTGAACTGGTGCCTGAATATCAGGGTTCTCTGGCGCTGCTCAGCATCGCCGGGGTAAGCGCCTACACTCTGATAGGACTCTTCGGGCTGCTGCTTGCGTACCTCCTGCTGGAGAATCGCAAAGCCCCTGCCGCACTCATCCTTGTGCTCGGAGGCTTTCTGGTGGGCTTTGCCTTTCAGCAGCCCCGCATTTCACCCGGCTTCCACCTCCCACAGCCCGTATTTCTGGACGGTTTTCCCGACGCTGAAGACTTTCTCACCGCCCTCTTCCTGCTGGTTCTGCCGCAGATACCCATGACCCTCGGCAATGCGGTAATAGCCCAGCACGACCTGGCAAAGAACTACTTCGGCAGAAGGGCGGAGCGCGTCACCTACAGGGCACTTGCCACAAGCCAGGGGCTGGCAAACCTCGGCAGCTTCCTGCTCCAGGGCATGCCCATGTGCCACGGTGCCGGCGGACTGGCGGCCCACTACAGATTCGGAGCGCGCACAGCCGGCAACAACATCATAATAGGAGGATTCTTCCTTGCAATCGCAATTCTCTTTGGAGAAAGTGCTGTGGAAATAATAAAACTGCTGCCCTTCTCCATACTTGGGGTACTGCTTTTCATCGCCGGCGCAGAACTGATGACAATGATAAAGGACCTGAAGGGGAAGAGGGAATTTTACGTTCCTCTGGTGATGCTGGGCATAACTCTTGTAAGCAACCTCGCCTGGGCCTTTGCATGCGGTCTGGTGCTTGCCTACCTCCTCAAATACGAGAAGATAAAAGTATAATCGCCCCTGCTTCTCTAAAAATGTAAACTTAAATGTGCATCCATGTAAACTAAATAATTATCTGCAATGAAATTTACAGGTTATAATGCCCAGGGAGATAGAGTTTAACTGCTTTTTCTTTATCATCCCTGGGCCTCCTCCCTCCCAACCGCCATAATCTGTGTGGCGAAGCTATCCCGCTTCTTTTATTGAGATTCTGAACTCCCTGCCGGCGATCTTCCAGGTCTTCGCGTAGCCCTCATGGTCAAGCTGCGTGGCTATCTCCAGCTGCTTTGAGCGCGTTTCTCGCGCGATGTAATCGCGCTGCGCTTCCAGGTAAGCCACAATTTCCTCATCTGCAACGCTCACCCGTGAGGAGATATAAGCCTCCACCGCCAGGTCGAGCTCCTTGCGCATCTCCTGTATCCTGCGCACAACCTCGCGGGCAAAGCCCAGCTCGAGGATCTCCCTCGTCTTCGTGGCGTCAATATACACGACGCCGTGCTCAAAGCTTGCCTTTGCCATGTGCCCGGGCAGGCGCTTGCTGAAGCTCACGTGCTTCTCGGTTATGAGCACCTCCTCGCCAGCCACGGTGAGCGGATATCCGCCCCTCTGCATACCCTCGTGCAGCTTCCTGGCGTCAGCGCTGCGTATCGCCTCCGCAACCTTGCCGGCGAGCGCTTTAAACTCAGGTCCAAGCGCAGCGAAGTTCGGCTCAGCAACGAGCTCAACCTCAGCCGGCTCCTCCCCCGGCGGAAGAATCTCAAGCTTCAGCGCATTCCCCTGCCTCCTTATCAGCTCCTCAAGCTGCTGCGCGGCCTTCGCCGCCTCCTCATCCCCGGGGGAGAATATCAGCCTCAGCACAGGCCAGCGCCGCTTCACGCCCAGCTTCTCCCTGGCGCTGGCAGTGGCCTCGACCACGCCGCGAGCCACGAGCATCGCACGCTCAAGCTCCTCATCTATGAGCTCCTCCTGGGGCGAGGGGAACCTCTCGAGGTGGACGCTCTCCTCGCCTGTGCCCAAGCTTCTGACCAGGTTCTGATAAATCTCCTCGCTCACGTGGGGCGCAATCGGTGCGAGCAGCTTCGCGAGGTTGCACAGCACGCGGTAGAGCGCCGAGTAGGCGGCGATCTTATCGATGCTCTCCCTCTCCTCCCAGGTGCGCGGCCTTACAAGCGTTATGTACCACCTGCTCAGGTCCTCAACTATGAACTCGTTCAGGGCGCGGGTGGCGCGGTACAGGTGCAGCGTTTCAAAGCCCTCGTTTACTTCTCGAATCACCGAGTTGAGCCTGGAGAGAATCCACCTGTCCTCGCTGCGGTAGTGCTCGCTCAGGTTGCGGGGCAGCTTCTCAGGGGTAAAGCGGTCGAGGCTCATGTAGGTGGTGGCGAACACGTAGACGTTCCACAGAATGTTGAACATCTTGGCTACCACCCTGACCTCCTCCCAGTTGAAGCGCAGGTCCTCCCAGGGCTTGTTCGCCCAGAGCACGTAGAAGCGCAGCACGTCTGCGGAGAAGCGCTCTATCACCTCCTCGGGGGTGACAACGTTGCCCAGGCTCTTGCTCATCTTCTCCCCCTTCTCGTCCAGGGTGAAGCCGTGCATAAGCACGCGGCGATAGGGAACCTCGTCGAAGGCAAGCAGACCACAGCCCAGCTGGGAGTAGAACCACCCTCGTGTCTGGTCGTGCCCCTCGGTGATGAAGTCCACCGGGTAGAGGGAGCGGAAGGGCTCCTCCCTCGCGGGGTAGCCCAGCGAAGCCCATGCAGCTACGCCCGAGTCGAACCACACGTCGAGCACGTCGCTCACCCTGCGCTTCTCGCCGCCGCACTCGCACGGGAAGCTCACATCCACGTGAGGGCGGTGCAGCTCCTTCACCTTCCCGGCCTTTTCCTCAAGCTCCGCCTTTGAGGCTATGACCTCCATGCTCCCGCACCTATCGCAGAGCCAGACCGGGATGGGAATCCCCCAGTAGCGCTGCCTGGAAATCGTCCAGTCGCGCGCATTTGAAATCCAGTCCCTGAAGCGGGCGCTTCCCGCCCACTCCGGAATCCACTCCACCCGCTCTATCTCTGAGAGCATCCTCTCCTTCAGCTTTGTAATTGCAATAAACCACTGCTCAGTGGCGCGGTAGATTATCGGTGTTTTGCAGCGCCAGCAGTGGCCGTAGCGGTGCGTTATGTGCTCAGCCTTGAGAAGCAGGCCTTTCTTGCTCAAATCCTGGATTATCACCCTGTCGTCCCTCTTCGTCCTGTAGCCCGCGTACTTGCCCGCAAGCTCGGTGAACCTCCCCTCCCCGTCCACAGGGCACAGCGCGGGGATGCCGTAGCGCTTCGCCACCTCGAAGTCCTCCGGCCCATGCCCGGGGGCGCAGTGCACCAGGCCGGTGCCCTCACCAAGAGTTACAAAGTCGGCCAGGATTACCCTGTATGCGTTCTCCGGGGCTTCAACCTTTATGTAGTCCTTCAGCGGGTTCTCGTAGCGCAGCCCCTCTAACTCCCTGCCCCTGAACTCCTCCACAATTTTATAGCTTAGACCGAACTTCTCCTTCAGCAGGTGCACCAGCTCCTTTGCTATTACGATCCTGCCCTGCTTCGTCTCGGCCTTGACGTACTCAAACTCTGGATGCACCGCCACTGCGAGGTTGCCAACAAGCGTCCAGGGCGTGGTGGTCCAGATGAGCAGGTACTCCCTCTCTGCTCCCTGGATGGGGAACTTCACATAGATGCTCGGGTCGGTGCGCTCCCTGTACTCAATCTCGGCCTCCGCCAGCGCAGTTTCGCAGCGCGGGCACCAGGTCACGACGCGCAGGTCACGTGTTAGCAGACCCTTCTCATGCGCCCGTTTTATGGTCCACCAAGCTGATTCGATGTACTCGTCCCTGAGCGTCATGTAGGGCTCCTCCCAGTCCATCCACACCCCGAGGCGCCTGAACTGGGAGGTCATTATCTCCACATGCCGCAGCGCCCAGCTCCTGCACGCCTCTATAAAAGCCTCGACGTTCTCCTCAATTTCCCGCTTGTTCTTTATCCCCATCTCCTTCTCTACCTTGACCTCTATGGGCAGGCCGTGGCAGTCCCACCCCGGCTGGCGCTGCACATTGTACCCGCGCATCGCCAGGTAGCGGAGTACAGCATCCTTAATTATCTTGTTCCAGGCGGTGCCCAGGTGAATCGCACCGCTCGCATAGGGAGGGCCGTCCAGGAAGTAGTACTTTTCACCTCCCTTCAGCTTCTGCCTGCTCTTCTCATATATCCCGCGCTCCTCCCAGAACCTCTGTATCCTCTCCTCCAGCTTTCTGAAGTCCACCCTTCGCGGTGCAGGTGCTATCATCAGAATCCCTCGCTATTTCAAGGAGGTTATTTTATTAAGGCTGGGGGGATATAAAGGTTAGCGTGGGAGAGGCAGAGGAAAAGGTGGAGCGTGCGCTGGCGCTGCTGAGGAGCGTTGAGGCAGAGAGCCTCGCAGTGAGCGAGGCGGTTGAGCTCATAGAGCTCGTAACCACAGTGCCGGAGCTGGTGAGGCGGACCCTCAGAGAGGCGGAGGAGAGGGGCATAGTTAAGAGGGAGGGTGGCAGGCTGATTATAAGGGAGAGGGCCGCGGGCGGGAGCGGTGCGCGGGTCAGGGGAAGGGAGTGCGATGCCCGGTGCATGCGCTGCGGACGCAGAATCTCGCGGTGCTTCTTTCTCAGCCTCGCCGGTACTGAGCTTGGCCCCCTTGGAAGTGAGTGCATCAGGAAGCTCAGGCTGGGTTTGTAGAATGCTCCGCAAGCCCGCTGACAGCAAATCCCGCAGCCTCAAAGGTTACCTGCACCACGCTTCCGGAGGAATTCAGGAGCGCATAGTCCACCAGGTAGATTCCCGTCTTCCCGGGCATGGAGTATTCGAACTCTACAACCCTGCTCTCACCAGGGGCAAGAGACAGGTTCATGCCAAGGTTGGCGATGATGCGCTTTTCCGGGTCAACTACGATGAACACCACACTCCTGGAGGATACATTTACCCTGCTGGTCACATTGACCGGCACCATCGCAATGTCGCCGGGGGCGTACACCGGCACAGAATCAGGATTCTCAGCCCAGGTGAGAAGGTCCCTTATAAGAGCCAGCTCACTGCTGAAAGCCTTCCGGGTGGCGAAGGCCCAGTCGGTGTAGAGCGTCATCGCAATAACCCTGCCCTTCCCGTAGCTGTACTCTACCATTACAGGCCACCGTGAGGATTTCTTCCTCATGAGTATCCTGGCGTTCTCCGGCCACTGCGTAAAGTAGCCGTCGATGTTCGCCCCGACCTCCGGGGAATTCTGCCCGGCGAAGATCGGATGGGAGGGGTCGGTAACTATGGCCTGATGAGAACTAATATCCTCGCTCCAGCCGTATCCGGAGAGCTTGCCGCCGGGCAGGGCTCTGAACTCGTAGCCACCCTGCTGGGCAAAAACTATTAGCACTCCACCTCCCGCAACGAAGTTCTCCAGGGCCTGTCTGAATCTGTCATCCTCATCCAGGCCATAGATAGCTCCTGAAGGTATCACCAGCACCTTCACATACTCCATCGAATCCAGGGCGCTTCTGTCCACCTCTGGATAGTAAACCTTCAGGCTCTCCAGGAGCCGCGTAGTGTAGCTGTAGTAGGCATTGCGCAGCACCCGGCCGTCGAAGGCTCTCTCCCATGCTTTTATAAGCTCTTCCTGCGAGAGCACAAAGGCGCTGAATCTTGAGAAGAACTCCTCCCTTGTTTTGTTATCTATGCTCATGTTCTGAGCCGTTAGGTTCTCCACATACCAGTAGTACTCAGCAAACTCTCGCCTCAGCTCTTCCGTCCTGTTTAGGATCTCCTCATACTCCGGTGTTCTCTCATATAGCTTTGCAAAGAACATCAGCCACTCCCTCTCATCAGAAGATGCGGGAATCGCAGCCAGCTCCCCCACAGCGGTGGCATCTCTGGCTGAAAGTGTGTTGCTCTCCCCTCCGGTTGCACATCCACCTGTTAAAATCGCAACCATCACAATCCCCAGAAGGCGATGCTCGCGCATGGTAGTCTCCCCCTATTAGAGGTGATTTTAGCGGCAATATATAAGCTTCGCTCTCTATAGTAAATATTATAAGGGCTGGCGGGGTTATGAATAAGAGATGCGGGTGATGCATTTCAACGCTGAGGAGCTGGAGAAGAAGGGAAAGCTGGTAAAGAAGGACGACCGCTACGAGGTCTACGACGTGGAGATGTCGAACCTGGTGCTCTCTCTTACGAAGCTCTTCCCGGGCAAGGCCACGTCGGGGCACTACCACGAGGAGAGCGAGGAGGTTTACCACTTCCTCAGCGGAAGGGGCAGGATAAAGCTGGGGGATAGGGAGTACGAGGCAAAAGCCGGAGACATATTCACAGTACCCAAGGACACCTTCCACCAGGTGATAAACACCGGCGAAGAGGTGCTGAAGTTTATAGCGGTGTTTGAGAAGTACGAGGGAAGAGGGGCGAAGCTCAAGGCTATAATCCCCGCCGCGGGGCACGGGACGCGCTTCCTGCCGATAACAAAGGCCCAGCCCAAGGAGATGCTCCCCGTCTTTGACAAGCCCGTTATCCAGTACGTTGTGGAGGAGGCGCTGGAGGCGGGGATAGACAACATACTCATAATCACGGGCAGGGGAAAGCGCGCCATAGAGGACCACTTCGACCGCTCCCCCGAGCTGGAGCAGTTTTTAGAAAAAGCGGGCAAGCACGAGATGCTGAAGGAGATACGCAGAATCAGCGAGCTCGCTAACATAACCTACATCCGCCAGAAGGAGGCCCTGGGGCTGGGGCATGCGGTGCTCCAGGCGAGGGAGTTTGTGGGCAACGCCTACTTCGCCGTGCTTCTCGGCGATGTTATAACCTCCCCTCCCTGTATCGGCGAGATGCTGGAGATACACAGGCGCTTCAGGGCGAGCGTAATCGCCCTTCAGCAGGTTAGGAGGGAGGAGGTGAGCAAGTACGGCATCGCGGAGCTGGGCGAGGCGCTGGGGAATGGCGTATACGAGCTTAAGGACGTGGTGGAGAAGCCCTCCCAGGAGGAGGCGCCCTCCACGCTCGCGATAACCGGAAGGTACATCCTGAGCAGCAGGATATTTGAGCCCCTCGCGAGAGGCGAGCGGGGCTACGGTGGCGAGATTCAGCTCACCGACGCGATTCGCAGGCTGATACAGGAGGGGGAGCGCGTGGTGGGCTACATCTACCCCGGAAGGGTGTTCGACATAGGCAACAAGCTGGACTGGATAAAGAGCACCGTGCTGCTCAGCCTGGAGAGCGAGTTCAGGCAGGAAATAGTCGACTTTCTCGGAGACCTCGAACTCGGCAGATAATTGTGAATTTTCTTTCTACTATCATCCGGATTGTAAAGATTAGTGCACAAGGTTTATATATAACATTTGCGAAATTCCATATGATGCACAGGATGCACAGGAATGGACTGCCGGAGGGCAGAAGGCGGTCTCCTGTCCGGGGGGGCGCTGTGCCGGATGGGGGGGAATTATGGGAAGAGTTTCGAAAGCTGAAAAGCAAAGTTTATGTTGGCCTCCAATGTAGTGATTACAAAAAAGACACAAGGGGGAGTGGGTCGTGAAGTCGTCTATGCGCTGTCCAAAATGTGGAAGCTTAAATGTTGAAAAGGGCCATCAGGAGGTTTTTCCCAGCACTTTCATGAAGGATACGAAGTACTCTGTAATAAAGGCTCTCACGAGCTCCAAAGAGTTTGAAATATACGCATGCATGGACTGCGGATACGCCGAATGGTACATTCAGGAAAAATACCTGGAAAATAATAAAAACCGGATGACCGCAGTCGCAAAGTCGGAGATCTGAACACTCCTTCAGATACGAAGGAGGTCACTGGTGTGAGAAGAGTTAGAAATGCCAAGAAGAATGGTCCAATTTACATCCTCAACGATTTCTACGACAGGAGCAACGACCTTTACCTGTACGATTCAAAAGAGGAGCGCAGATACTATGTTACAAAGTCCTTCTTTCAGGCGGGTATAGACAGCAACAAGCTCTGTATTTATGCATTTCCCCGAGAACATGATAGATTTAACTTTAAAGGCTTCCCGGAAGAACTGTTCCACGAGATAAAGCTGATACGCGGAAATATCAAAATGCTGAAGGAGCAGGACCTGGAGGAATTCTACTCGGATTTTCAGGAGCTCAGCGACTATGCCAGGGAGAACGGTTACAGCGGAATACACCTGAAGGTGGACTTCGGGAGGGTTAGGGATGAGATAATAGACCAGGTGCTGGAGCTTGAAAAGAAGCTCCACAGCTCAAACGGCATCCCCATTGCCTCAATAAGCTCCTATAACATGAACTTTCTGAACCAGGATGCGGTCAACAGCCTGACACGGCTTCACGACAGGGTGATGATAACCACTGAGAGCGGAGAAACCTCTATAGCCTTTTTCCACAGGTCGCAGACGAGACCTGTTCACATTCCGAGAATAGAGGTTATCTCCTCGAAGATGATGGAGCAGAGTGTTAAGAAGTCGCTGCAAATAATAATCCTCTCCCTGCTGAAGCAGCAACCAATGTGCGGTTTCGACATAATCAAGAGCCTTGTACACAACTTCAATGTTCTTCTCAGCCAGGGGACTGTGTACCCCATCCTCTACTCCCTTGAAAGGGAGGGGTACCTCAAGACGGTGGTAAAATCTGACAACAAGACCAAGCTTTATGTTCCAACTGAGATGGCCCATGAGTACATAGAGCGACAGCTCAGGGAGTACATTCAGGCGCAGGAGAAGATTCTTGCCCTTATAGCGAGGGGATTGAAATGAGGATAATGGTGGTTGACGACGACGACATAATCATCGAGGCCATGAGAAACATACTGGAGCCGGAGGGGTTTGAGGTTATTGCCGCAAGAAGTGGCGAGGAGTGTCTGCGACTTCTGGAAAGTGGAATAACACCCGACTACATTTTTATCGATATTCAGATGCCCGGCATCGACGGCTGGGAGACGCTGCGCAGAATTAAAAGCCGCAGGAAGCTGCGGGAGATTCCGGTGGCGATGCTGACAGCCCAGCCACTCCGCAGAGAGACGCTGGAGAAGGAGGATATAGGGGAACTTGTGGACTACGTTGTAAAACCCTTCACAAGACGGGATATCGAAGAAACCCTGAAGCAGGCGCTGGTGCTACCACTGTAATAGCTCCTCCATCTCCTTTTTCCAGTTTTCTTCTCCCGCCAATTCTGATATTGCTGTCAGCCCCTTCTACTCAAATAGCCTCAGGAAAAGGGCAGCTCTCCGGTATGCATGGCGGTGTTTTTCCTTCAGGGAAAATTGCACCCCCGCTCTATACCCAGTTCCTCACAAACACCGAACGAATGCCACTGGGCGATACCCTGGTTATCTCGCTCATCGTTCCGCCCACCGGCAGTATGGTTATTGTGAACTCCCTGTTGCCCTCGAGGGGATACGCCTTCCCGTTGGCCTCTATCCAGAAGTGCAGCTCCAGGTACTCTCCCTTTTCAAGCACATTATTTTTGTTCTGCTCAAAAACAGGAACCACGTAGAAGTCGGCCACGCCGTTTACAGTGCCATCGCTTTTGCTTGTGCTGTTTTCGGCGAGAGAGGGATTTGAGGTGATGGTGGCGTTGTGAACTATTCCGCTTATGTAAACGTCCCCCGAGAAATAGTTTAAAATAATGTCATCGTAGCGAATCTCAGAGCTGCCCGGTGCCAGAGTCACAAGGATTATAAGCTTTGTTATATTCGGGCCACCGTTGTTCCAGGTTTCGTTGGCGTAGGCGTAGCCGGTGAGATCCACTATTTTGATGTTTGTCGAAACCTCCTTGGTGGCCTCCTCTCCAGTGGACCTGGCCTTGGACTGCAAAGTTCCTGTGGTCTTGAGGAGAACTCCGGCGGTAATCGCTGCCACCATTACCATGGCTATGAATACTATAAGCGTTCCGATGCCAATCTGTGCCCTGTTGTTCCCCGGAATCGCCGGCGCTTTAATTTTTATTCCCCCGGTTTATGTCTGGTTGAGTTTATATATAAACATTTTTTTTCTTATTACGAAAATCGGCTATGCATTGAAGTAGTACTCGTCCCATATTCCCGGCACCGCAAGCACCTTGACGGAGTATCTTCCCGGAGTTACGGCAGTTATATTTACCTCAAGTATCTCATCAGGGTCCCACAGTGAGTTCTGAATGTTTACACTTCTGTTGAGTATGCGTGTCCCCAGGATTTCAACCCGTCTTCCATTGAGGAAAACCAGCAGGTTATCCGGAATAAGGACGCTCTTTCCTGAATTTAAGATGTATATGGAGGTGTTGCCGCTCCCGGAATAGACGTGGACCACCTCAATATCTGCTTCCAGCCTCTCCACCAGCAGATACGACTTCTGGGAGATGCTGCTGCTCACCGACTGTGAGGCGTCGCTAACAACTCCCGCCACTCCGGTGGCCACCACCACAGCAGCAATGAAGAAGATTGCGTGCGCAGCGGTTGTGCTGAACCCCATGCCTAACCACCTCTGAACCTGTACTCAGGCGTCCACAGCAGTGAATTGAGAACAGCCACAGTATTCCAGCCGGTATTCAGGGTGGTGCTCAGGTTTATCTCCAGCACCTCCCCGGTACCCCAGAGCCCATTTCCCCGCGGATTGACTATCACCATGCTGGAAGGGCTCACCCACTCTCCGTTTACCCTCACCTGACTGAGGCCGGGGTCAAGGGGCACACCGCCCGAGTTCACCACGTACACCGACAGGTTGGTGCCGTCTGTCCAGACATGTACCACCTCTATCTCTCCGGAGACAATCTCCTCCAGCTCCCACTTCTTGGCGAGCGCCCCGCTTTCAATAATTGAAACCTGATGGTTGAGGACTCCCGCAAGTCCTGCGGATACCATAACTGTAGCCAGGAACATCAGCACCATGGGTACGGATTCAGCCATGGCTACTCCCACCTGTAGGTGTAACTGTCCGCAGGAAGCACATGAGAATGCGGTAGCGCCTCCCCTGCATGGTAGAGGTCGCTCACCCCCCGCTCCGCAACCACTTTAATTGTCCTGTTAAATCCCAGCGGCGTTGAAATAAGCACCACGTCTCCCGGAAGCCAGTAGAAGCTATCCGAAGTGTTTGTTACCACAAACTCACTAACAGCCAGAGTTATGTTGAACCAGCCCACTATTCCATAGAGCTGGTCGGGGTCCGGGGTGGAAGGATTGTAAATTTGGGTGTCATCCTGCGTGGTCAGCACCAGCGGTATTGATGCGCTGCTGTTGTGATATGCACCCTTGACCAGGTAGGTTTTGTTTACATACTTGACCCTGAAGTACCCCAGAGCGATGACAGAGAAGTTCTCCTCAATCCACACGCCATCAATAATAAGAGAGAGCTTATCCGGATTCAGAGCTGTGCTGCCGGTATTCTCCACATAGATGTGGGTGCTGCCCGGACGGGCTGTTACGTTGACAATCTCAACCCCTGTGTTCACAAGTTCCTGACTCCGCCTCACCTGCTCCTGCATTTCCTCCGCCAGAGAGGTGAAGAAGGCCTCTCCAGCGTTCAGAAGCTCTACTGCTGCCACCATCCCAGCCATAAAGACTATGAGAAAGGCGGCAGCGGTGGAAAATCCCATGGCCACCACCTACACTATTCCGGACTCATCCAGCTGATTTACCACCTCTGAATACAGCGTGGGGCTAACCTCAAGCCCCTGAAGCTTTATTATAAAGAAGAGGGAGATGATGTGCTCAAGCACTGTAAGCTTTCGGTTACCCCGGGATGCACGCGTACCTCCCAGGTCGCGGGAGTACTTTATTATCTGGTCCCTCACCTCCCGGGTAATCCACCCCACCTCCTCGTAGAAGAGGAGCGTTTTTATCATGCCCTGATATCCTGCCTTTTTTATCAGGAAATCCAGCCACTTGAACAGGAGCAGGAGGGAGTTGGGGTCGTTGTTTATTCTCTCCAGTCTCACGCGGTCGCCGTTCGGCTTCAGCTCAACCACACGCCTGTCCATCACCTTCTCCTCGAGCGCAATACCCGGTGAGGAGGAGCTGACGGCCACCGCCTCCTCCTTTTTCTTCTCCTCCCTGCCGTTTCCGTTCTCTGTGCCATTGGAATAGCCGATGAAGGGGTTTATTTCGTTGGTAACAAGCTCATATACCGAGAGCAGACTCTCCATGCTCTTTTCTATCTTTGAAATTCTCTCATCAAATCCGCTCACCAGGGACTCTATCTTGGCGACGGTATCGCTGATCTCGGACACCCTCTCCTCCAGCTGGGAAATCGCCTCCCCGGATACGCCTGCAGCAGGCTGGGCAAAAGGTTCTTCTTCTGCAGTTGCCCCGCCGAAGGGCGGTGCATCGTCCCCACTTTCCTCCTCCTGAGAGAAAAAGGGGGGCACGTCCTCCTCTGCATCAGTCTTTACCACTTCTTCGATACCTCCTTCATCCTGGGCAAAGGGGGGTACTTCAGAGTCCTCTTCCAGTGCCTTTTCATTGAGTTCTCCCAGATCTATCTTCTTGTCCTTCAGCCCCAGTATCAGACCTGTGCTGAGCAGCTCAAGCATCAACTCTTATCCCCTCCCTGCAGGCAGAGTCGGCCGCCCGTATCGTTGCTGCATTCTCCACAGCTGCCGAAGAAGAGGAGGGCAGAGATGAGGCATCGCCCCTGATGCGGTTCAGCTCAGCTTCCAGCTCCCTTATCCTGCGCCTCAGGTTCCTTATGTTTATCTCCTTTATAATTCCCAGCCTGTACCACCTCTCTATCTCCTTCCGGAAGGCGTCGGGGTTTCTGAAGCTGGCTGCACCGGTGCTGGAACTTCGGAACCACTCTTCCAGCTCCTTCAGGCTGTACAGGAGTTCCTGGTCCTCTACTGGCAGGTTTACTCCACCCACCTCTCCCATGGGGGAGGTGGACGGGGGCCTCCTCACAGGTATCGGGTCTGCCATGTTCATCTTCCCCTTCAGCATCGCCCCATAGGTTATTAATGCTATTCCGGCGAAGGCGATGTAGAGTATGAACCAGGTGGCAATACTGCCCTCCTCGTTTACCACAATGTTCACGGGCAGCAGCATTATGAGCATACCCACCATAGCGGTGAGGGACCAGTAAAGGCTCCAGACCATTCTGTTCTTCTTCTTGAGGTAGTCCTCAATTTCATTCATAAGCACCGCTTCTGGCGAACTCCTGAATATGAGCATCCCCCCGTTGGTATATAATATCCCCATTTTCCAGCCTATTTAAAAGTTGTTTTTCGAAAAACAAAGGTTGGGTTAAAAATCTTCTAAAAAATTTCCCATTATTTTTCGCTTTTCGAAAGTAAACATATATCTATCTGTGCGGTCATCCTTTAAAGGGGGTGCTGAAAAGTGTGGACCTGTCCCGTGTGCGGCTCTATGGAATTTGTGATGACACCCAACGGCGGCAGGGTTCAGAAGGTCCGCTGCGTTGCGTGCGAGCGAACCTTTGTGCTGAATGAACCCCTGCCCCTGGATGACGGGTACAGCAAAAACTGGTAGCGGCTAAAGCTTCCTGACTCCAAGTCTGGCAGTCTTAACCAGCATGGTGCCCGAAGAGGTGTCGAACTCCACAGTTCTTCCGACACTGCCACCGGTGTCCTCAGCAACTATCCTTATATCCTCTCTTCTGAGAACCTCCCTCACAGCATGCACATTCTTTCTGCCTATGTAGTCGTCCTTCGGGATAAATGAGAACATCTTGGCCCCGCCGGCGATTTTGGCAATCAGCCTTGACCTGTTTGCACCGAGCTTCTCCATCTTTTCAATTGCCAGCGGAATAGCTGTATCTGCATACTTTGCCCTGTTGTCCACCGGCTCAGAGCCTCTGCTGAAGGGGAGCATTATATGGGCAAGAGAACCAACCTTCTTTTTTGAATCAAAAAGAGCGACCCCCACACAGGAGCCCAGTCCTATGCTCACCAGCCTTGCGGGCTCCGTGGCGGCCTTAACGTCTGCGATGTCCACCACAATAACCGGAGGCATGCTCAGGCACCCAGCCCCACCTTCTCTCTGAGCATTGTCACTATCCTGTCCAGGGACTCCGGATCGGGCATGAGGAATATGTTCCCGCTTATCTGGCGTGGCTGAAATATAAATCTGGTTTTAAAGAGGATGGCGTCACCCGTCTTGCAGGCCTGCTCCAGCATAATAAAGTCCAGCAGTGCCGCTGCCATGTCCACTGCAAGGGCTGGCGGCATCGGCATTATCTTCATTCCCAGAAAGTCGGCGAGAGCGTTGGAGAAGTGGGACGCCATGATGTTTCCCACCTCCTGAAGCACAGATACCTCCATTTCAGTGAGTTCCTCTCCTGCAGGAGGCATGCCCGTTATCTGCTCCACCAGCTGCAGTGCTGAGGCGATGTCCAGCATTAACACAATAACGCCATTCACATCTCCCTCAAGCTCCACATACACCCCGGCCACCAGCTCTTCACCGCCCTCGCGGGAGATGAGCTGTTCCACGGGCCGTATCTCCAGCGCAGGAACCTCTATGCTCACCTTGGTGCCCGTCATCTCGGCCAGGGAATTTGTAGCATGGCTCGCCCCTATGCTGCCCACCTCACGCAGCATATCCATTTCCAGCTCATTCAGAATCAACTGCCTTGCCATCATCCAACCTCCAGAGAAGCTATATCCAGTATCAGGGACACCCTACCATCGCCCATGATGGTAGAGCCCGCAAAACCGCGCACATCCCTGAGCTTTCCTTCCAGCCCCTTTATCACAATCTCCTGCTGTCCTATCAGCTCGTCCACCGCGATTCCTATCAGGTTGCCGCCTTTCTCAACCACAACCACCGGCCTGGCATCACTCCCATTTCCGGTGGCGGGTTTTCCGAGAAGTGTCATAAGGTCGTACACCGGGAGTATCCTGCCGCGAAGCTGTATCACCTCCTGCCCCATAACCGTGGTTAAATCCTCCCTCTTCACATTTAGTATCTCACTCACATTGTTCAGTGGGATGGCGTATATCCTCCCTCCAGCGGAAATGAGCAGCGCCTTTGTTATTGCCAGCGTGAGCGGAAGCTTAAGCACAAACCTGGTGCCCCTGTCAACCTCCGACTCCAGCTCCACAGTTCCACCAAGGGCGAGAATCTTATTTCTCACCACATCCAGCCCCACACCTCTGCCGGAAATATCAGTAACCTTTTCTGCAGAGCTGAAGCCCGGGGTAAATATCAGCATCCTGGCATCCTCCGGGGACATTCCGCTGGCTTCTTTCTCACTTATCAGCCCCCTCTCCACAGCAATCCTCTTTATCTTCTCGGGGTCTATCCCTCTCCCGTCATCCTCCACAACTATTTCAACGTGGTCCTTCACACGTCTGGCCTTGAGCATTACCCTCCCGACCTCACTCTTCCCCTTTTCGAGCCTCTCCTCTGGAGGCTCAATTCCGTGGTCAATGCAGTTCCTGAGAAGGTGCACCAGCGGATCCCCTATCTCGTCAAGCACAGTTCTGTCCAGCTCTATATCTCTGCCCTTTACAATAAATTCTACCTTTTTACCCTCCTTTTTTGCCAGATCTCTAACCATGCGCGGAAATCTGTCAAAAACATAGCTCACCTCAACCATCCGCATCTCCTGGACCTCTTCCTGGAGACTGGTGGTGAGTTTATCGATATATGCCAGGGTTTCGTTGAGCTCATCAATTGCATACTTATTCTTAATCTGAAATAGGCGACTCTTACTTATTACAAGCTCCCCCACCAGATTCATCAGAGAGTCCAGCCTTTCTATAGAAACACGCACGGTCTGCACACTCTTCATCTCACTTTTGGTACCGCCGCTTTTCTGTGGTGCCGTTTCCACGCTGTGTACCTCTACTCCGGCAACCTCACTCACCTTTTTAAGAATCCTCTCCTTTATTTCATCGTCAGAAGCGCCGGTTTTCAGGAATATGGAAAAACTCCTGTCAAAGTCCCCATCCTCAAGTCTGTCCTCGTCTGGTATGCACTTTACTATTTCTCCCAGCTCCTTCAGCTCTCTGAAGGTCATGAACGCCCTGACCGACTTCAGTGTGCAGTCCCTGTCCAGCTCCACATCCACCCGCTTCACACCGGCACCAGCCCTGTGCACTTCCTCCGCCCCATCCCTCCTCTGCGGCTGCTTCTCTTTCTTCCCTGTGCCTGTGTATCTGCTCAGCTTGCTGCTGATCTCTGTGGCGTCGATGTTCTCCTCATCCCCCTGGGTAAGCGAGTTGAGGGCAGCCTCCAGCAGGTCCACTGCCTCAAAAAGCAAATCCACAATCTCCGAGTTTATCTCCACACGACCTTCCCTTATTGCATCCAGCAGGTTCTCCATCTCGTGGGTAATGCTTGCCATGCCCTCATAGCCCATGGTTGCGGCCATCCCTTTGAGGGTGTGGGCCGCCCTGAAAATTTCTGTGATAACCTGCTGATTGCCTTTCTCGAGCTCCAGAAGTCCCTGGGTGAGGGTATTGAGGTGCTCCATCGACTCACTTATAAACACATCCCTGTAACTTTCCATGCACCCCCTCCATGCATGCTCAGCAGAGCTTCTCAATAACCTCCAGCACCTTACTTTCTTTGAAGGGCTTAACTATAAAGTCCCTGGCACCTGCTTCCAGCGCCTCCTTCACCATGGCCTCCTGACCGAGAGCGCTGACCATCACAATCTTCGCCTCCGGGTCAATTGACATAATCTTCTTCACCGCCTCTATCCCGTTCACCTCGGGCATGATTATATCCATAGTCACCACATCAGGCCTCAGCTCCCTGTACTTCTCAACGCCCTCTGCACCGTTCTGCGCCTCTCCGACTATCTGATGACCGTTCTTTCCCAGGATATTTTTCAGCATCATTCTCATAAAAGCGGCATCGTCAACCACCAGAATCTTCGCCATACTCAAACCCTCCTTTTCAGAGGAATCGCAATAGTGCATCTTGTACCCGTGTTGCGCCCCCTGCTCTCGAGATGTATTCTGCCGCCGTGGAACTCCACAATCTTGCTCGCCAGTGTCAGACCGAGACCTATCCCCGGATATCTGCGTGATGCCGAGGAGTCCTCCTGGTAAAAGGGTTCAAAAACCCTCTCCAGGTTTTCTTCCGCAATACCCACTCCGGTATCTTCCACGATTATCTCTACCATTCCGTTCACCGTACGGGTATTCACCTTTACCACACCTCCCCGCCTGTTGAACTTTATGGAGTTGTCTATTACCTGCTCAAGAGCATAAATAATGTAGGCAGGGTCCACCTCCACTCTGGGTACCCTCTCCAGATTCAGGTCGAATCTCACCTCTCTCTGGGCGGCAAAGGGAAGCTTTTCCTTAACCGCCTTATGAACAAGAGATGTGATGTCCTCCTTTCTGAAAACAAGAGTCATAACACCTCTTCTTATCTTGGAAAGCTCCAGCATACCGTCGATTATCCTGTTCTCACGCATCAGATTCCTGCGTGCCATGAGCAGAAGCTCCCTGAGCTTTGCGGCGTTCTTCTCCTCCATTGCCAGGTCTATGCATCCCATGGAGATGGTGAGAGGAGTCTTCAGCTCATGGGAGACTATGGAGAGGATGTCAGTGGTTACACCTTCCAGGTCTCTGAGCCGCCTGTTCACGTCCATGAGCCTCATGTAGGACCTCTCCAGCTCAGACCTGAGCCTCCTGATAACCTCGGAGAAGTCGGCGATGGCTATCACGACTCTGGCAACCCTCAAAGAAGAATCCCTGATGGGGTGGAATGTAAACTGATACGGCCCTGGAATTCCGGTGCACGGATTCACATCCACTGCGGTAAAGGGCTTCCCGGACATAATGGTGCGGAGCGCCGGGCATGTGTCTGCAGAAAAGGTGCAGTTGAGCACAGTTCTGCAGGAGGTGCACACGGCCTCATTTCCGAGGATGCCCATGAGCCTCGCAAACTCATCATTATATGAGCGTATTCTGAGTCTTCTGTCTATTTCAACAATCGCAATTCCCGTCTCACCTCTGTCACCCGAGTCGGTAATGTCTGCTCTTGAGGTGGGGACGGTGTCCACGTACTGGGCGGCTTGCAGCTTGTTCCCCTCCGCCATGCCAATCGCTCCAATCTTAAAGGAATTTGAAAGATTAATAAAACTTATTTTTCCAGTTTCAAAACAGAAAAAAGAAAAGTGTGGAGCTATTTTCCGGAGCTGGAGCTGTCCTCCTCCAGCTCGTAGGATATGCTCTGACCTCCCCTGCTGTAGTAAACGATTCTGCCTCCCACAATCTCAAAGGCGTCGTACCCCATTTCTTTTCCCCCACCACACCTCTCCACAGCCTCAAATATTAAGTTTATTTTTCGGAGGTTGAGAGTCCCTGTTTCGACCACCGAAAAGTTAAGTTAATATAGGTATGACTTAGAAATCTGTGATGCACCTGCTCTGGCAGAGGCATGGAGGAGTAAATTTGAAAAAAATTCTGATTGTGGACGATGAACCGGAGATCACCCGGCTGGTGAAGAAGTTTCTGGAGCCCGAGGGATTTAAGGTTTACACCGCCAACTCGGGACCAGAGGCGCTGAAGCTGCTGGATGACCTGAAGCCGGATTTTATATTTCTCGACCTCTTCATGCCCGGGATGAGCGGATGGGATGTGCTCAGAGAAATAAGAAAAAAGGCCGCAGATGTGCCGGTGGCAATGCTCACAGTTCAGCCTCTTTATGAGTCTATTGACAGAGAGGAGGTTGAAGACATAGTTGATTATATAACAAAGCCCTTTGACAGGGAGGACCTCATAGAGACGCTAAAGCAGGTACCGGGAATGGTGGAGGGGGATGAGTATCCCGGAGGGGGAGATGAGAGAGAAGCTACTGGAGAGGGTGGCTGAACTCGCCACCGATGCAGTATTTGTGCTTGGCCGGGATGGAAAAATAAAGAGCTGCATCTCCCGAGGCCACCTGCACACCCTTGAAGGGCTTCCGGGGTCACACGTCACCCTGCTATGGCCGCCGGAGCTCAGGCAGGAGGGTGAGAGAATCCTGGAGAGGGCAAGAGGCGGAGCGGTGCTTAGAGACATAATAACTGGCTGGAGGATGCAAAACAGCACCATCACTGTCAGCATCACCATTGCACCCATCCACCCCGGAGAGCCTGGTGAGGGGCTGGTAATGGTGGTGAGGGATGTTACAAAGGAGATGGAGGCCGAAAGAAGACTGAGCAGCTACATAAGAGAGCTTACACAGTACATCAGACACGTTGAGAGGTCAAGTCAGCTGAAGGACACCTTTGCAGATATTATGCGGCACGACATACTCAATCCCCTCTCAGCAATAAAGAGTGCCATCTCCTCCGGAAGGGTAAACGACAGAGGAATTGCACTGATAAAAAAGAGTGTTGACAGGATTGAAAAGATTGTTGAGATGTTCTCCAAATACGCCTTCCTGCACAGTGTTGAGGAGCTCAGCTTTCAGGAGGGCAACCTGTCGGAGATGCTGGACGAGGTTGTGGACACCCTTACACCGGCGGCCCTGGAGATGAATGTAAGGGTTGTGAAGAGGTATCCTCCCGTCCTCACGGCAAGGTTCAGCCCCTTCCTGGAGGAGGCGGTGGCAAATCTGCTCTCAAACGCAATAAAGTTCAGCCCCGCAGGTGGTGAAGTTGTGCTGGAAGCCGGGGCGGAGGACGGATGGGTTACTTTGAGGGTCAGAGACCGGGGACCCGGAATACCGGACAGGTACAAGAAAAGCATCTTTGAGCGCTTTGTCAGGGGCAGAAAGGACGGAATAAAGGGCTCCGGGCTTGGCCTCGCCATAGTGAGACGCATAGCAGAGATGCACCGCGGCGAGGTGTGGGTGGAGGACAATGTGGTGGAGTATCAGGACGGGTCTGGCAGAGTCCATCAGAAGAAACAGGGAAGCGTCTTTGTGCTCAGAATACCGGGTGATTGCCGCGGAGGGGTATCAGGGAGCGGGGAAGAACGAAAACAGTAGCAACACCCCCCGCTCATGAGCACAAATCTTCTGCACACCTCCAACGTGGAAAGCAATGGGCCCGCGGAGATTCGAACTCCGGACCTCCGCCGTGTCAAGGCGACGTCATAACCAGCTAGACTACGGGCCCACAGCTAATCCCCATACCTTCCCGAGGTAAAAATATCTTATCACAGCAGCGTCTTCTTCCTGTACACCCTGAGCTTCGCCTTGTCCAGCACCACATCCCCTTCTGAGGTTCTGGCCCGGACATCGATTCTGTAGTCTCCCGGTACAGCATCCTCATTGAGGCTTACTCTGAACTCCACTATTCTGCTCTCACCCGGCTTAAGTCTGAAAGTGGTTTTCCTCGGTCTTGTAATATTCAGTCCCTCGCTCTCCACCACATCCACTTCCACTGTTACCATTTTGTCCGCTATATTTGTGGTTTTTGCCTTAACCACTATATCCCGTGACTCCTCAAGGCTCACTTTGCTGGGTGTAACCTCACTCTCCAGCTTAATCGGGTACTTCTCTCCCGGGATGGCACACCCGCTCAGGGGCAGCAGCAGTAAAATAAGCAGCACGGGGCGCATACACGAATTTTCTGCGCTCTGCATATAATACCTTTACGGTATTGCGGCAACTATCCCCGAATATCTGGCACACTTTTCACTGTCCTGAAGCAGCCTGCAGATGAGCGCTCTGAGCACCTCGGCTTCTCCCTCCTCCCCGAACCTCTCTCCGCTGCCCACACGGTAGTATCTGCATCCGACCACCAGCGTGGGGACAGCACCATCGGGGCTGAACTTCCTGAAGAGCTTCATATCCTCCTCGGGCGCCAGCTTTAAATCCAGCTCGTACAGTCTGAAATCTATACTATCGCCGAACTCCTGCGCCACCTTCTTTACCACCGGCTTTTCCCACCTGCAGTGGGGACACCAGCTTGTTCCGAAGAAGTACACGATGGGTCTGCCGTCAGAAGAACACACCTCCTCGCCTGTAAGAACAAAATCCCCCACCGTCTTTCCCCTCAGACTCTCCATCTCCTTCTTCAGCTGGGCAACCTCAGCCCTGAGACGCAGATTCTCCTGCTCAAGAGATGCGATGCTGCTCTTTATCTCGCTGTACTCCTGCTGAGGAACTGCCACGTAGTTCGCCGGCAACCGGAGGTACCCCCACACTGCAGAAACCACAAGCAGAACACCAAAAATAAGCGCAGCAGTCTTCCACTTTGTAACCTCTGAGCTCATCACTGCACCCCTTTTCAGCTAAACTTTTGTTGTTGCGGCAGATATATAAGTCTTACCGGTAGATTCCTGCAAGACCCGCTCATAGAAGGTTGTACAGTGTATCCCTCCGCCTGGGTTCAAAGCCGGCATCAATTATGAGCCTGCGAATCTCTTCTTCGCTCATCATTTCATTGCTTGCTCCGGCGCTCCTTGAGATGTTCTCCTCCATCAGAGTCCCCCCAAAGTCGTTGGCCCCGTAGCATAGCATGAGCTGAGCCAGCTTTCTGCCCAGCTTCACCCAGGATACCTGAAGGTTTCTGAAGTTGTCCAGGTATAGCCTGGAAACCACATACACACGCAGGTCCTCCAGGCCGGTGGCACCGGCTCTGCTTTCACCTCTGGCGTACAGAGCCGTCCGATGGTGGATGAAGGAGAGCGGAACGAACTCTGTAAAACCCCGGGTTCTGTCCTGAATCCCGCGTATAATTCTGAGGTGCTCCACCTTGTCCCGTGCGCTTTCCACGTGCCCGTAGAGCATGGTTGCCGTGGTCGGTATGCCCAGACGGTGGGCCTGCGTTATTATTCTGACCCACTCCTGTGTGCTCAGCTTCTCGGGGCATATCCTGGCCCTAACCCGGTCCACCAGAATCTCAGCCGCAGTGCCTGGCATGGAGTCCAGTCCGGCTTCCTTCAGCGCTCTCAGCGTCTCCTTTATGCCTATTCCGCTCCTTCTGGCGATGTGGTGCACTTCCATGGGTGAGAAGGCGTGGATGTGCACATTCGCGGCACTCTTAACAGCCTTCAGGATTGCGATATACTGCTCCAGAGTTGCCTCGGGGTGCAGACCTCCCTGAATGCACACCTCGCTCGCCCCTCTTGCAGCGGCCTCTCGTGCACATTCTGCCACCTGTTCAGGGGTCATCATATACGCATCTCCCTCATGCCCCCGCCTGCGAAAGGCGCAGAAGGTGCAGCTGCCGATGCATATGTTGGTAAAGTTTATGTTGCGGTTTACCACATAGGTTACAAAGTTTCCGGCGCGGAGCTCTCTCAGCCTGTGGGCGGCAAAGCCTGCGAGAAGCACCTCGCTGCTGCTGCAGTTTAGGAGGTGCAGCGCCTCCTCCTCTGTTAGCCTCTTCCCGGAGAGGGCTCTCTCCAGAATTTGCACCGTCTCTTCGCTGGCGTTTAAAACCTCGAGCATGCTACTCCCTGGCATACCCATCTCTGGTGGCGCACTGCTGGATAACCTCGCCAACCCTTTCTGAATACCATCCCCTCCTTATATACTCCGGATAAATCGGAAGCCTCTGCCTGAGCTCAATCCCGAGCTCAACTACCAGCCTGTGAATTTCTGCCTCCTCCGGCCATGCATCCTCCGGATTTATGTAATCCCTGGTTATGGGCGAAATACCCCCGAGGTCATTGGCACCCTGCAGCAGGAAAAGCGCGTAGGTGCGCCGGTTCAGATTTGGTGGAACCTGCACCCCCTGCCCTTCAAACAGCTCTGAAGCGGCTCGCACAACCTTGAGCATTTTGAAAAGACTCGGCTCCGGAAAGCTTTCCATGGGCGTTCCCCTCTTGGGTCTGAAGTTCTGTATTATTATCTCCTGGATGTGCCCGTATCTGTCGCTAAGCTTTTTGATGGCGAGGAGCGATTCCGCTATCTCGCGGGTGTTTTCACCTATGCCTATGAGCAAGCCCGTGGTGAAAGGAATCTTCAGCCTGCCCGCAAGCTCAATCATGCGCAGTCTTTCCCCGGGACGCTTTCCCGGACTGTGCTCATGCGGCATCCCCCTCTGGCACAGCCTCTCGCTTATGCTCTCCAGCATCAGCCCCATGCTGGCGTTTACCTCGCGCAGGGTGCGGAGTTCCTGGTACCCCACCACGCCGGGATTTGTGTGGGGCAGAAGGCCCAGTCCGAGCGCCTTTTCGCACAGGTGGTAGAGGTACTCCAGAATATCTGCATACCCGAGCTTCGAAAGCGTTCTTTCAATCTCCGGGTGTTCCTCCGGTCTCTCTCCGAAGGTGAAAAGCGCCTCTCTGCACCTCAGTCTGGCACCGGCCCTCAGCAGACGTAGCACCTCCCCTTCTTTCATGAGGTAGGGGTTGTCTGAGCGGAAGCCGCAGTAGGCACAGGCGTTGCGGCAGGCATTTGTGAGGGGAATAAAGAGGTTCCTGGAGTATGTCACAACATCCGGAATCCTGGCAGGTCTTAGCCTGGAGAAGCCCCTGGCGCTGGCGTCGAGTATCTGGAGCAGGTTTTCAGCCTGCATAGCATCCCCACACCGGGTAGCAAGGGCAACCATAGTTGTACATTTTCCTTTTCATTTTTGCTCAGGTTAACTTTCGGGGTCTAAGACACTATTACTGCCTGAAATGTTTATAAATTTTCTTGCAAAAAATTTATAATCTCCTGAATACATAATAATTATGGTTTTTATCCCGGAGGCGCAGGAGAGTGGATAACGGAAAATCTGTGCTCAGTGATCCAGAGGCAAAAAGGTTCCTGAGTGAGATACTGGACGAAGAGGGTCTGGATGTGGTGTACTCCCTGCTTGACAGGGAGGCCACCGATGAGGAAATAGCAGAGAAGACAGGTATAAAAATAAACACTGTGCGCAGGGTGCTTTACAAGCTGTACGATTACAGGCTGGCAAGCTATGTGCGCACAAAGGATGCGGAAATAGGATGGTACATCTACACCTGGAAGCTCGACCTGAAGAGGATATACGACCTGATAAGACTGAGAAAGCAGCGCATGCTGGATGAGCTTACCCGTGAGCTGGAGTCGATGAGGGACAGGGTGTTCTTTGCATGCCGGAAGGATGATAAATATGTGCCTTTTGAGGAGGCTTCTGAGCTCCAGTTCAGGTGCCCCGTCTGCGAGGGGGTGCTGGAGTATGTGGATTCTGAGGAGAGGATGAGGCAGCTCCAGCAGGAAATAGAAAGGCTGCAGAAGGAGCTGAGCAACGGCCACTACTGAATTTCTATTTCTCGAGAGGGTCTGATGTGGTGCCCACAGCAGAGGAGGCGCTGGAGATTCTGCGCAGGTGCCGCGTGCCCCGGAGGGTTGTGGAGCACAGTTTAGCCGTAGCAGAACTCGCCACAGAGCTTGGAGCGAGGGCTGTGGTTCCCCTGGATATGGGGCTCGTCAGAGCCGGTGCACTTCTTCATGACATAGGAAGGTCGCGCACCCACGGTGTGAGACACGCCGTAGAGGGTGCGGAGCTTGCCAGAAAGCTGGGTCTGGATGAAAGGCTGGTGAGAATAATTGAGCGTCACATTGGCGCAGGGATAACCAGTGAGGAGGCGCGCAGGCTGGGTCTTCCTCCGGGGGACTACATCCCCAGGACCCGGGAAGAGAAGCTGGTGGCATATGCGGACAACCTCATCATGGGCACGCGGAGGCTCAGCCTGGAAGAGAGCCTGGAGAGGTTCAGACAGGTGCTGGGCAGGGGTCATCCATCGATTAAACGCATGATTGAGCTTCACAGAGAGGTAAGCTCCTGGCTTGACCGTGGCTAACCTATGTAGCTCAGCCTCTCGTCCTTTGCCGCGGGTGCCTTGTACATCTCTGCCAGCTGCCGGGCGTATTCCTCCATCTTGGCGAACTCCTTCTCCATAGCCTCGATCTGTTCATCCAGCTCCTTCGTCTGTATCTCAAGCTTCAGAAGCTTCTCCAGCGCCTTGACAGCGGCCTTGCTTGCCTTCGGGTCCGGGTACATTCCCTGGGTCTCAGCCAGCAGACAGGTGCTCTGGAAGCCGTTCTTTGCGGCAAGAGGTATGAGGATTCCCGCCAGCCCTGTGGCTCCCAGAGTGCCCCTGGGTGCCTCCAGCAGGGGTATTCCGGCCTTCTCCAGCAGAGCTTTCGCCTCCAGGGTGGCAACCACGCCGAAGGTGCGGGGCTCCTCTATCTTGGCACCCGTACCGTAGCCGCCGAGGGTGTAGATTTCCCTTACTCCCACCTCCTCGCAGAATTCAAGAATCGCATGGGCCAGATTGTAATAGCTTTCTGGAGAGCTGCCCTGGTATATGCCTGTGAGAATGAAAATCTCGTTCTTCGGGTCGTAGTATATCTCATCCCTGTGGAGGTCCACCAGGTTCTCCTCCCCGTACACCACTCCGGGAAGTGCCACATTGGGATACAGGAAGTCCACAGAGTACAGGTTTGCTATCTTTTCGGCACCCAGTGCATCGATAATCTGTCTTCCCGCCATGAGGCCAACCTGACCCACACCAAGCAGCCCCTGCACAAATCTGCCGTGTTTTGCCCTGGGTTTCTTGATGTATTCTATGGTAGCCTTCCCCACCTTGAACTTCATAAGTATAAGTTGCCACAGGGCTTATATAAAGGTATTTCAGCAGAGCCCAGAGCCCGGGGATTAGGCCACAAGTCTGCAGAAGGCGCACCTGTGCGAGGTGGTGGGGAAGCCGCACACTTCGCACTCACCTGCCCTGCCCCGACCTTCCGGAGGGGAGAATATCTCGCGGTGCTTCAGAAATTCACGGTAGAAGTAGAGCTTTGTGCCGGGAGAGCGCTCCTCTATGCGGTTTAGGGCCTCCTTCATGGTTATGCTCGTGGCTCGCTCCGAGTAGGGGCACTCCAGCTCATATACGTATTCTATCTCCTTTAAAAGCGCGTAGGCTGCTGTCTCACGCTCTGTAAGCAGGCAGAGAGGCTTCACTTTTGGCACGAGCCTTGGATGCCACGCCTCCAGCCTGGGTCCCTGTCTGGCGAGGAGGTCCATGTTCCAGCGCAGCAGATTTGCAAGGAGAACGCTTGCTTCGTCGTCCAGGTTGTGGCCGGTGGCGAGAACCGTGTACCCGCCTTCAAGAGCGGTGCTGTCCATCAAATGGCGCTTCACAATTCCGCATACTCCGCAGACGCTGCGAGTGCTGCGCCTGGCGAGCCTTGGAACTGTTGTGCCGTATTCTCTGCGGAGGTCAACAACCTTCAGCTTGATGCCTCTCTGCTCCGCAAAGGCAAGGGCCCTGCGCTTTGAAATCTCAGAGTAGTTTTCACGGCTTATTCCAAGGTCTATGTAAACACCCTCTGCGCTGTAGCCCAGCTCAAGAAGCACATCCCAGAGGGCGAGCGAATCCTTACCTCCGGATACCGCAACAAGCACGCGGTCACGCTTCGAAAGCAGACGGTACTCCTTTATGGTACGCTTCACCACACTGAGGAATCGCTCAAAGAAGTGCTCCCTGCACAGTGCGAGCCGGTGGCTCCGCAGATGGATTACCGCCTCTTCAGAACATTTCCTGCAGCGCATTCAACCACCGGATATGGCAGGAATTACCTCAAGTACATCTCCATCGCGGAGACGGTAGTCCTCTGTTACCAGTCTTTTTCCAACCCGCGTAATAACACCTTCCAGACTCAGGCCAAGCTTCTCAACCGCATGCCTGACACTGGTACCCGGCTCCACCTTTAGCTCTCTGTCCCTGTATTTTACCCTTGCAGCCATGGAGCAGAGTTATTGCGACATGGGGGTAAATATTTTTGGGTGGCAGGCCATTTCGGTGTCTCCTGGGTTTTTAACCCGGCAGTTGTAATGCCCCTCACTGCCCGCACTCCAGGCGGGCGGGTGGCTCAGCGCTACTCCACGGGAAACTTCTCGTAGAGCTGCCTGCGCCTCGCTTCCAGCATCAGCTCCTCCCTGCCCGCGAACTGCGCCGCGCTGAGCACGCGCTTTCCAAGCCTCCCGGCAGCCTCGAAGACAGCGCCCAGCTTCTGCCTCCACTCCAGGTCGCGCAGCAGGTGGTGGTCCAGCACCATGGTGTGCACCCTTGTCTGCTCCAGGATTTTGACCAGGTTCTCCACCGTCGCCTCAAAGCTTCGCTGAGAGTAGCGGTAGCCAAGCATGTAGCTCATGGGTCCGTCGATGTACACGACTTCCGGATTATGCTGCAGTATGAACCCGGCCTGCTCCTTTATACTGGGCCCCTCCACATCGCTGCTGAAGACAAAGCACTCCTCCCCGCGGCGAACCGCAAGCTCTGTGACGTAGCCAAGCCTCGGATTTGTACCGTGGAAGACCGGCTGTGAGAACACCAGCTGTGTGTCACCGAATTCAAAGCTCCTGCCGTCGGAGTACTCTACACGCTCCGGAAGCTCTCCCAGCTGCTCCAGGAAATAGCTCGCCCTGCGCCTCTGGCTCAGGTTGATTTTTTCTCCGGGGTGCTTCAGCAGCGCTATCTTGCCCTCGTATATCTCCGGCTCCTCCGGGGAGTGGTGGTCGTAGTGGTAGTGGGTCACCACCAGCACTTCGCTGCGCTCGGCGTAGCTCTTGATTCTCTCCCAGTCCTCCTCCAGCTTCTGATACTCAAGAGGATGCGGGGGCAACCCGTACCTCCTGGGTCCGAGAGCTACTCCGGGGTCGAGGAGCACCCTAACGTCGCGGGTCTCAACGTAGCTTGCCATACTCCTCGTGCCCATCGAATCGCTCGCCAGGAGCTCTATCTTCATGGTAAATAATCCAGCGACCAAGGTTTAAATATCTGCCTGTCCAGGTTTTTTCATGACCTTCAGGATACCCTTCGGAAGGAACGAGAAGCTTCGTCAGGTGGTCAGGAGGATAGATGCCAGCGAGAAGCTCAGGGCTTATATCGAAGCGGCCAACACCAACGCCATTGCAAGGCTTGGATACAACGACCACGGTTATGTGCACGCGAAGATTGTTGCCAACCTGGCTTTGAAGATGCTCCGGGTGCTGATGAAGCGTGGTTTGAAGCCTGGAATTGTGAAAGACCACAGCCTGCTTGAGGAGGATGCCGAAGTTGTTGTGGTGCTCGCCTCGGTGCTGCACGACATAGGCATGGCTGTGCACAGGACAAAGCACGTGGAGTACGGCGTTGCACTCGCATACCCCCTGCTCAATGAGCTGCTTGAGGGAATATACGGGGAGCGCGCAAGAGCGGCGGTTGTAAGTGAGGTGCTGCACGCCATCTCGAGCCATGAAGCAGGTGTGAAACCCCTTACCCTTGAGGCAGGGATAGTCACCGTGGCAGATGCTCTCGATATGGCGGGCGGCAGGGCGAGAATACCCTTCTCCAGGGGTAAGGTGGACATTCACAGCGTCTCCGCCATGGCTATTGCCGGCGTCGAGGTGGAAGAGGGCGAGGAAGTGCCCCTGAAAATTAAGATAAGAATGACCAACTCCGCAGGTATCTTCCAGATAGACCAGCTTTTAAAGCCGAGGGTTGTTGAATCCGGGCTGAAGGATTATCTCCACATAGAAGCTGAGATAGCCGGCGAGGAGAAGAGAATACTGGAGAGAATTGAGCTGTAGCGTTAGCTATATATCACCTCCACTCAAAATAATAAGCATGCAGGACGCAGGCTTTGTGGGCTCACTCATCTGGTGGCTCCTGATATTCTACCTGGTACTGGGGCCGCAGCTCCAGCACCGCAGCTTGCAGGCGGCGCGCCAGAAGCTGCTTAAAAAGCTGGGGGAAAGGCGGGGCAGCAAGGTCATAACCTTAATACACAGACAGGAGAGCATCGGGTTGTTCGGCATACCCTTCTACAGGTTCATAGACGTGGACGACTCGGAGCAGGTGCTGAGGGCGATTCGCTCCACGCCGGAGGACAAGCCCATCGACCTTATCGTCCATACCCCCGGCGGCCTCGTGCTGGCAGCCAGCCAGATTGCCAGGGCGGTGAAGGAGCACCCCGCAAAGACGACTGTTATAGTCCCCCACTATGCCATGAGCGGCGGCACACTTATTGCGCTCGCTGCGGATGAGATACTCATGGACCCCAACGCGGTGCTCGGTCCCGTGGACCCGCAGATAAGGGAGTTTCCGGCTCCTTCGATTTTGAAGGCGGTGGAGCAGAAGGGAGCGGACAAAGTAAAGGATGAGACGCTGATAATGGCTGATTTAGCAAATAAGGCGATTTCTCAGATTCAGAACCTTGTTTTCGAGCTTTTGAGAGATAAATACGGCGAAGAAAAGGCAGAGGAGCTCGCGAGGGCGCTGACAGAGGGCAGATGGACCCACGACTTTCCCATAACCTGTGACGTTGCTTCGCAGCTCGGTCTCAGGGTGAGCACCTCCGTGCCGGAGGAGGTGTACGCGCTGATGGAGCTCTATCCCCAGCCCATAACAAAGCGCCAGCCCAGCGTGGAGTTCTCCCCCACGCCGAGCAGGCAGCAGAAGTAGCTACTTCAGAATCACTATTTTACCCCTGCCCTTCTTGAATCTCCTCACCCTGCCCCTGTGCTCAAGCTCTGCCAGCATGAGGCTGAGCTTCGCCTCAGAGCAGCCCAGCCTCCTTCTGAGGTCGCTCTGCTTCATTCTACCCCCCTCTCTCTTTAGAATCTCCACCACCCGGGAGAGGTCCTCGGGCAGGGGTTCTTCCTGAGCTCTGCGTCTGTGCAGAAGGTAGGCTGCGGCGGAGAGGAGCATAATCAGCGCCAAAAACAACAAATAGGTACTCGTGCCTCTCTCTTTCTGCTCCTCCGGCACCAGCAGCTCTATATCCTCAAACAGGAGCTCCTCCTCCAGCACCGGGAAGAGTATCAGGTCGATTCTGTAGCTTCCATTGGCGAGCACATCCACCCGCTCCTGTGCCTCCAGCCTGAGCAGATTTTTCTCGTAGTACTTTGCCCTGAGCAGATAGCTTCCCTCCGGCACAGTAAAGGAGTAGCTTCCATCTCTGGAGACAAGCATCTGCTCCGGAGTGGTGTTTATCTCAACCACCACATTTTCCACAGGTTCGAAGGTTTCCCAGCTGTATATGCTGCCAAAAATCTCAGCCCCCTGAACGGTGCCAGAGCAGAGGAGTAAAAACAGGAGTACTCTCATACAGGATAATACTGTCTCGTACAATTAAATATTTTTCTATAAAGTAAAATAAATAAAATGCAGCTGGAGTAAACAGAAATAAAGGGTTATAAAGCTTTGAAAATTTCTGCTTCGAAAGTATGCTTTTATTAACCAACCTGAAAGATGCTGACGGAGGTGATAAAAATGAAAGCAATGAAACTGCTTTCAATAGCTCTGGTGGCGATGCTGGCGCTCAGCCTGCTTCCGCCGGGTTACGCGCAGCCGCCACCTGTGAAGAAGGCTGAGGAGAGATACAAGGCGGCCAAGAGCAGCTATCTGAGCGCTATGGAGATGTACAAGAACGCCAGACAGGACTTTATGAAGATACGTGGGCCTGCGAAGCGTGGAACGGTGCCCTTTGATAAGCTGCAGAACTTCGTGCTCCGCAGCATTGACGCCATGATAGCGCACATAGAGCTGGTCAAGGCCAGGGTGGAGATGAGCGGAGCGCTCACAGAGGAGGAGAAGTCGGAGGCTATTGAGAGGCTGGATACCTACGTGTCGTATCTGAAGGAGAAGCGGATTGAAGCAGAGCAGGCGGAGAACCGGGAGCAGCTCCTGAAGGTTGGCAGGGAGGTAAGGACAAAGTGGCTGGAGGTTAGACTTGAGGTCAGGAAAATCGCAGGCAGGGTGATAATTTCCAGAATTGACAGGATCCTGACCAGGGCAGAGGAGATAGGCGACAGGCTGGAGGTGCGCGTGGAAGCGCTGAGGGAAGCGGGGGAGGACACCACGGAGCTTGAGGCTCTGCTTCAGCAGTACAGAGAACACCTCTCCCTTGCCGCAGAGAAGAGAAACACGGCAGAAGAAAAGCTGAATGCTGTCACTTCCCCGGAAGATGCCGGAAACCTGAGAGAGGCACACACCTACCTGAGGGAAACAAACAGACATATTAAGGAGATGTTTGTGGCACTGAGGCAGATAGCCAGGGAGCTCAGGGATAAGGAGGTCACCGTCACAGGCTTCGGCGCCCTGTTTGCAAGGGGCAACGGCAGCGCGGTGCTTCGGGGTGATGGCGGTGTGTTTGTCTCAGGAAACGGCACGCTGACGGTGAAGGTAAGCAGCGGCAGGGTTCGCGTGGTGGGTGCAGGAGAAAAGCAGGAGAACGAAGATGGCAGCGTCACCTACAGAGGATTTGGAAGAGCAAAGGTGGTGGGCAGAGGTATCCATGTCAGCGTAACCGGTGAAAATCTGCTCATCAGGGCAGTTGGAAGGGGCACTGCAGAGCTCTCCGGCACTGGTGAGTGGCGCACCGTCAGAGTGGCCGGCAGCAGCTGGAGCGGAGAAGTCAGCTACGGAGGTGAGGTGAATGAGAGCAGTTAGTTTGCTGCTGACCCTGACGCTGCTGGGCCTCTTCACGGGCTGCGCTCAGGTGGACGGGAAGGGACAGCAGATTACGCCTGCGGATACACAGGAATCTTACCCGGAGAGGGAAGCTCCGCAGTCTCCGGTTAATACAGAGGACACCGAAATAGACTCGCTTCTCCAGGAGATTCAGACGCTGGATGAGTTCCTCGGCGAAATAGAGGGCATAGATAGCATCGAAGCGGAGTTTTAGGGGGGTTTTCCCCCAACTTCAGTTTTTAGACAAAGCTTATGTAGCACTTCGCCCTGGCAGGCATACCGAATTTTGCTGCGATCTCTTCTGTGGTTGACACACTTGTTCTCTCGAGCTCCTTTGTGAGCGACTCTTCGAATTTGGCATCTCTGGAGCCCATAATACCTCTGGAGTACCTCACAACGGCTATAACAATAAATTCTATTGTGCCGTTGTCGATGCTGGAGATAATCCTGAGCCCCCACCTCTTAACCCGCGGGTTTTGCCCGAGTCTCTCCCGGAGTCTCTCCCTGAACACCCTGGTAATCTCAAGCTTTTTGCCTGTGTTGAGCAGATAGTCTGCGACAACGATTCCGAAGATGTCGTCATGAGGCTTCCCATACAGCTCAACGTCAGCATCCGCAGCGGCAGCGGGGGTGGCTGCGCCTACCCGGCGGTATTTCTTGGTGCTTTCGCCCCCGATTATCCTGCGCAGGTACATGTTCAGCAGCGGTATGTTGGGCTTCCTTGTGAACTCCAGGTATACTATGTGGTCCCCCATTCTCCTTACATAACTTGCCCCCTCTGGTTTCTCTATCACCATCTCCTCCAGGTCGTCCAGGTCAAAGAGTATTGAAAGCTTGAAGGCAAGCTCCTCCTGGTCTGTGATGTCGCAGCCCACTATCTCTCCGTCTCTGGAGAGAACCGCGCAGCTCTTTATGTACCTGAAGCTGAGCTTCAGCTTTTCCAGCTGTTTCCTTGCAGAATCCACACCCTCCGGCTGTCTTTCAGCCACCTTCAGCGACATTCTTTACCAGCCCCTCAGAAGCTTTTTGAAGTTCTGCCGGGATATCGGCAGATTCCATGTCGAGAATTTCGTATGCATCTATTATAGCCCTGTTTTCAGTGATAAGCTTTCTGTAGTCCCCCTCTATATAGCACAAGTTCCCGTTCCGGTAGAGCATCGTTACCCTTCTTGCCTTTCTGGAGAAGGCCACAATTATAATATCCTCTCTTCCCTCCCGGAGCTTTTTTATATCCTCGAGAACAGAGCTGCTCATCACAGTCTCAAGCTTATTAACCAGGTACCCGGTTTCCTTCACCCTGATTTTTCTGCAGGATGTGTACACAGCAATAACCATCTGTGTCTTCTCTTTAAGTTTTCCTCCTTTTTCCAGCACAATCCTCCCGTTTCTGGCCACAATCAGCCTTCTTCCATCTGTGGCCTTTATCAACCTGCCTCTGGAGAGGCGCATCAGCTCTTCCCTGTCAACCTCTTTTCGCAGCACTTCCGCGGGCTTCATACAGCAGCGCTCCCGCTACCTCAGGCTGAAAATCCTGGAAACATCTTCCCAGCCGGCGTCCTTCTCCCGGGATTCCTTCTCTTCCTCCGCAGCCTTGCTTTCCGCATCCCGGGCACTCTTCATGACCCCGGAAAGGACTGTTTCAACCCTCTCTTCTATATCTGACTTTCTGTCCCTCTCAGAAAAAATCTTCTTCAGGTACATGTTCAGCAGGGGGATGTTGGGTTTCTTTGTGAATTCAAGAAAAACAAGTCTGCTGTCGTAGAGCTTTATGTAGCTCGCCCCCCCTGGTTTCTCTATCACCATTTCCTCCAGGTCGTCCAGGTCAAAGAGTATTGAAAGCTTGAAGGCAAGCTCCTCCTGATTATCCACATCTATGGTTACCACATCCCCCTCTCTGTCCAGCAGCATGCAGCTTTTTATGTACTTAATCCCCTTTTTCAGCTTCTCCAGATCCTCTTTCATATGGAAACCCCCGAGATTATATCGGTGATATCCGAAAGAATCGACGCCTCGGGGGTGTTCTTGTCAAAAAAGACCACCAGCTCCGCCTCCTCATGCCTTACAACCACAGCCCTGCAGTCTGAGAACCTGAGCTTCGCTGTGGTGAAGTCCTCGCAAAGCTCACTGATGAGCGCAGCCGGAATAATTGCCATCTCCTTCAGGTCCTGCTTCTCTTCTGCCCCTATGATCTCCCCGTCTTTTATAACATAGCAGGAGATTACATTCTCCAGAGCTGCTATATCGCTCGCCAGCTTATGGGCTATAATATCCTCCAACTCTATCACCAAGCGCATGCTGTATAATCCTGTCTATCTCCTCATCCGTGGGCTCCCTAAGCTTGAACCTCTGCAGCACCTGCTCACGGGTGATGGTGCTCTCTTCTCTGAGCACCTCATACACATCGAATATCACACGCTTCTCCTGAAGAAGGCGGGTGTACTCCCCCTCACAGTGGAGCAGTGTGCCATTTCTGAAGACCATGAGCACTTTTTTAAGCCTCTTTGAAAAGGCCTCCACCAGCACATGCTCATGCGTCTGGGCTATTCTTTCCAGGTCTTCCTTAACACTGTAGCTAATCTTACTCTCCAGCTTGTTCACAAGATAGTCAACGTTGTTGAGCCGTATCTTCTTCCGGGCGGCATAGAGGGCTATCACCATCTCCTTCTTATTTTCAGGAGGATCCCCCCGTGCAGCCACAATCCTCCTGTTCTGTATTATTATTGTGGACTTCCTGTCAGTGGCCTTTACAAGATACCTTTCAGAAAGTTCCAGCAGGTCTCCAATATCGACAACCGCCTTGTAAACCTTATGCGGCTTCATAGCCCGCCTCACTCGTCGGCAGATTATAATTTTAAGATGTCTTCAATAATATATAAACTTAACGCCATTTTTTATTAAGAATGCCCACAAATGTTCATTATATTAAAACTAAAATTTTCTTAAATATTTAATTTTAATTAAAAACCTATTTTACCACCACTGTGGCCCAGTTCTGGGCAACAGCCAGAATACTGCTCGGAGAGTTCTCCAGCACCTCCCTGACCACATTCCCGGTGAGCTCGGGCTGCTTTGAGTTCACCCCCAGAACCAGCAGGTCGGCGCCCTCCTCACGCGCCGCATTTACAATCTCCTCAGCCGGGGGCCCGACTCTTATAATCTCCTGTGCCTCCACGCCGCTGTCCTTCAGGCAAAGGTTTGCTATTTCAATGACCCGCCATCCCCTCTCGTTGAGCAGGTCCTTTACATCTTTTCCCTGCTCTTTCAGCGACTCCAGGGTTTCCCTGAACTGTGCCTCGCCAAGAAGGTCGTGGTGGTGCATATCTCCGATATTGGCCACATACACGTACTTCAGCTCACCTCCCAGGGTCTTCACCAGCTTTATACCGGCGGTGAGCGCCTTTATAGAACTGTTACTCCCATCGAAGGCCACCAGCACCTTCATAGTGGTAATATTCTATTAGTATCTCATATTTATATATTTCGAAATTCACGGGTTCTACATTTAAACTGCAGGTGAAAAGTTTTATATAATCCTACAAAAAATGATAGTCTGAGGGGTCAGCCCTTATGGCAGTTTCAATAACCATAGCCTCCGGGAAGGGTGGCGTCGGCAAAACGATGCTTACCACCAATCTGGGCATTGCCATGGCCCAGTTTGGCAGAAATGTGACAATACTCGATGCCGACATAGAGATGGCAAACCTGGAGCTACACCTGGGCATGGAGGGTATGGACATAACACTGCAGGACGTGCTTGCCGGAAAGGCTGAGATCTCCCATGCCCTGTACCGCGGCCCTGCCGGAGTTACTGTTGTACCTGCCGGTATAAGTCTGGACGGCCTCAGAGAGGTTGACATGGACAAGCTTGAGAGGGTGCTCAGGAAGCTCCTCAGCGAAACGGAAGTGCTGCTCATCGATGCACCCGCCGGTCTCGGCAGGCCCGCTGTCACAGCCCTCGCCTCCGGAGAGCACCTGCTTCTGGTCACAAACCCTGAGATATCCTCCCTGTGCGACGGTCTCAAGACGGCGATGGTCGCCCGCAGGCTCGGCACAAGTGTCCTCGGAGCGGTTGTAAACCGTGTCGGATTCGACAGGGATGTAATTGATGTGAGGGACATAGAATACATCCTCGAAACCAGGGTTATAGCCACAATACCCGAGGACCCAGAAGTCAGACGCGGCACCACCTACGGCGAGCCTGTGGTGGTTCGCACCCCCGATTCACCGGCCGCGCAGGCCATAAAGAAGCTTGCGGCCGACCTGCTGGGTGAGAAATACACCGCACCCCGGACTTCGAAGAAGGGCTTCTTCCGCCGCCTCATAGACGGAATCTTCGGCAGGGTTTAGGCCCTGCCCCTGCGAATCAGCTCCTCCAGTTTGGCACGCTCCTCCCTCGAACCGAACACTATGAGCACATCCCCGGCAAGCAGCTTTTCCTCCGGTCTCGGGTTGTGAAGTACCGCCCCTCCGCGCACTATTGCCAGCACTGTCGCCCCTGTGCGTTCCCTTATCCTGAGCTCTGCGATGCTCTTACCCGCTGCGAAGTCTCCCTCCTCCACATTCATCTCGTCCACCACCTCCCCCTCCCTGAGTCCTATCAGGACCCTGTGTTTTGCCTCAGTTTCGTGGCGCAGCACTCCGCGGCTGCTGAAGGCGCTCTCCACCATCCTCTCAACCCCGCGGTAGAACCCCTGAACCGTCTTCCAGGAGAAGTAAACTCCGGCACCGAGCAGCACCACCACCACTCCCGTAATAGCCGCGCCACTCCGGGTGAGGTAGCTAAGCACCGGTGGCAGGAAGTATAGCACAGAAAACAGGAAAACCAGCATCAGCGAAAGCTTTCTGAAGGTACTCCTGAGCAGCTCGGCGCTCAGCGGGAGATAGCGCCTTGCAAGCATTTTTATCAGAATATCCACCACGTCCAGCACCCTTTTCACCGCCAGGTAGAGGGGCGGGAGCACAAGCACGAAGGTGGCAGCAAGCACCAGCGCCGGGTTGAGCTCAAGAAAGCTGCCTGCGAAATGCATTCCCCTGGTTATCAGAAATACCAGCACAAGGTTAACCGCCATTCTGGTCAGTTTCCTTTTAATCAGCGCATACTCCTCACCCCTGCCCGCCAGCCTGCGTCTCACCTGGGCTGTCCACATGGCGGCGTAGCTGAAGAAGTTCTTAACGGGTGATGGGGCCAGCCTGTCGATCAGCCTCGCCACATCGCTGGATGAGCCCAGGGTATATGGTGCCAGGAATGTGGTAATTGCCGCCACAGCCACCACGATGGGATACAGGAATCCGCTCACGGCCCCCTGGTCAACCCCCTGCTTCACTATGGCAAAGGAGAACTCACCGATGGGCACAAGGCCCATCCCCACAGCCATTGCCGTCTCCCCCCTCAACCCAAGCAGATAGCACGGCACACTTCTGCTGAGCACCTTGGCGGCCACCAGCACAGCTGTAACCGCGGCAACAACCGGGAAATACTCCACCAGGTATCGCACATCGATGAGCATCCCCACACTTACAAAGAACAGCATTGTAAACAGGTCCCGTATGGGCGAGACGGTCCTAACCACCCTCTCGGCAAGGGCGCTCTCTGAAACAATTGCCCCCATCACAAATGCACCCAGCGCGAGGGAGAGGCCCAGCATCTGGGCGAACACGGCAAAGGAGAAGCACAGCGCAAGCGCAGACATCAGAAGCACCTCTCCCGAGCTGTCCCACCTGGAAATGCGCTCCAGCATTCCCGGCACCAGCCTTACCCCGAGCACATAGGCCATGAAAAAGAAGAGCACAATTTTTGTCAGCACGTCCAGTGCCACTTTCAGTGAGAGAGGCGTGAGAAGGGAGATGCCAGAGAACAGCGTGAGCAGCACCACTGCTGCAACATCCTCCACCACAAGAATTCCCAGCATCACCGGGGCGTACTCCCTGTGCAGAAGCGCCTTCTCTGTGAGAATTTTCACCACTATCGCCGTGCTGCTTATTGCGAGCGCCGCACCAAGGAAGGCGGCATCTATAGCGCTTAAACCGAGGGCTATGCCCAGGGTCTGTCCGACGCCCAGCAGAAAGAGGATGCCCGAAAGGGAGGCTATCAGTGAAACCGCACCCACTCTGCGCAGCTTTCTGATGTTGAACTCCAGCCCCAGGGAAAACATGAGCAGCACTATTCCGAGGTCTGCGAAGGCGTTTACCACATCTATGTTCTCCACCAGCTTCAGCGCGTAGGGTCCAGAGGCGATGCCCGCCAGTATATAACCCAGTACCACAGGCTGTCGCAGCCTCGAGAATACCACACCGGCAGCGAAGGAGAGGAGCAGCACCACGGCCAGGTCGCGCAGGATTAGCATCCTAACCCACTAACTCCTTGAGCTTTTGAATCTGCTCAAGCTTTCCGGCAGCTATCAGCACATCCCCCTCTTTAATCTCAGTATCGGCACTCGGATTTGGTATGGTTTTATCGCCACGCACTACTGCTATTACACTCGCTCCCGTACGCCGTCTTATGTCCAGTTCACCGATTGTCTTACCGGCAGCACGTCCTGCGCGCACCCACTCTATCTTCATCCTCCCGGCAAGTACACTGCTCAGCGCCTCCGCCGGTGCAGGTCTGAAGTACGCCCCTGCCAGGATAAGCCCCGCTTTTCTGGCCTGCTCGTCGGTAAGCGTTATCACCACCGGCTCCCTGCCCGCCTCCTCGTAACACACCTCCCTCCGCCCATCCTCATGAACCACTATATCCAGCGTCCTGCTCTCATCCAGCCTGATGGTGTACTTTTTCCCCACCCCCGGAAGCTCGGCTTCGAATATCTCCTCCATATCCACACCCCTAAGATTCTCATCCTTATAATGGTTTTTCCTCCGGGATAAGGCTTTCGCAGTACAAGTTTTCTTTCGGCATCCGGAAGATATAGAGTATAGAATGTCCCGGAAGTACGTGCCATGGAGGAGGGTAAAAAGCTGGCGCTGTACCGCATGCGGGGAGTGCTGCGGCAGGTATAGTGTGCCACTCTCCGCCGCTGAGTACACCAGGATGGTCTCCCGCTATGGGGAGCGGGTGGTCAGGCTCCATCTTGGCAGACCCTATCTTCGCAGAATCGCGGGGAGGTGTGTATTCCTCTCGGGCAGGCTGTGTTCTCTGCAGCAAACAGGCCTCAAACCCTTTGCATGCAGAATCTTCCCCTTCCTGGTGCGCGATGAAGAGAGGAAAAACAGAAAAGAGGCGGAGTTCTGGTATAAAGATGAATGCTACTATGTGTACCTTTCCACGGGATGCGCAGAGGTTAAGCCCGGCAAACCGGAGCGCTGGTTTGTGGAGCAGGTGATACCCGAGGCGATTGAGCTGCACCTGAACAGACGCACACCTCTGCGCCGGCTTACGTCATGTCTTCCTGAACACTATCCCCGCATAGGCCACAACGCTTCCGTAATCGCCGGTAACGTCGCCGCTGTTTCCATATTTGAGCAGCTCAGCGTGCGCAGCACCTCTGGTCTTCGCAGCCGCTATAGCCGCTGCTATGGCACCGTATCCGCAGGCTGAGATGCGGTGTTCGTAAACCCGTCTCAGAAACAGCTCCTCATTCAGGGCGAGGATGGCCTCTATGGCGAGCATGTCCTTCTGCCTTGCCTGAGAGGCGCTTTCATAGTGGGTGAAGTCACTGGAGGCGAGGATGAGGATGTCCCTGTCCACTCTGGACAGGCAGGAGGCGATTTCACGGCTCACCTCAAGCTCCTGAAGACCCAGCGATATCGCAACGAACTTGAAGTCGCCACCGTAGATGTACTGAAGGAAAGGCAGCTGTACCTCTATGCTGTGTTCGTAGGCGTGCGCAATTTCGTCGGCGTCGATAACATCGCAGCCTGTGAAGAGCTCCTCAGCAAGCTCCCGGTCGCACCTCGCCACCCCCAGTGGTGTTCGCCAGTCCTGCATTGAAACCGCCACCAGACTTCCCATGCCTGTGTGGTTTGGGCCCAGGAGTACAATGCTCCGGGGGGTCTCTTCCCTGGCCAGGGCGTAGTAAACGTGGGCAGCTTCATAGCCGGAGTATATGTAACCCGCGTGGGGAACTATCCCTGCCACAATTCTTCTGGCCTCTCTGCTGTCGAAAACCGGAAGCTTTCCCGGACCAAGGGAGTGGAGGAAGCAGCGCTCAATCTGTTCAATCAGAGCCTCTCTGGAGGCAGGGTAGAACTGTCCAGCCACAGCTGGAGAGCGCATGCATGTAATTTTCCACCTCGCCACCTAAATAGTTTGTCATTGGGCTTTTAACCTGCATTTAGACGGAGCACCAGCTTCGCCTGCATTCTTCTGTTTTCTCCTGAACGTCTTCTACCGCCAGGATTACACTCATATTTGCCACATATTTTGATTTTCGCAAAAAACCATGTGGATACTTATAATGGAGTATTATACACGAAAAATTGAAGAAAAACTTGAAGTGAATCGGAGAAGAGGGTTTGTCCTGTGGAGGGCGCGGGAGCTGTATCTCGGATACAGCGACCCTTTCAATCCTCTCCTCCACCTACATAGTTATCCTCCTGCAGCCGTACCATAAAAACCTCAGCACGGAGCTGAAGAGGTCGAGCAGGGTTTACCTCTTTGACACCTGGCACAGAAACTTCCTGCTTAACAACCTTCCTACCCCGAGGACAGAACCGATAGGCAGGCTGCACGGCGAACCACCGGCAGAGCGGAGGTGAAGAGCGAGGGCAGGCTAAGACGCGGATTCTGCAGCTTCCTCAGGTCTGCAAACCTGAGCGAGCTGTGGTCTTCACCGGCGGGAGTCCGGCATC
>Ga0256830_1000320_pt1 | contig 41640 bp, 49 predicted proteins | sample 128326metaG_FD_190537 | JGI IMG/M metagenome (GOLD analysis project Ga0256830, IMG submission 190537) | Hydrothermal vent microbial communities from Lau Basin, Pacific Ocean - 128-326 | ecosystem: Environmental > Aquatic > Marine > Hydrothermal vents | place: Pacific Ocean: Lau Basin | collected...
AGCGCCAGCTTCCCGGCACCCGCCTTGGCAGCCAGCTCTGCGGCAATCTCGGGGGAGGAGTGGAGCTTTCCCTTGGCGGAGTACGCCTCAGCCACCACCAGGTGCGCTCCCCTGGCGAGCTCCACGCACCCCTCCCCCGGCACCCCGTCGCACAGGTACACCAGCTTTCGGTTCCTCTCAAGGCTCACGCACACCGTCTCAACCCCGTGCACGGTGGAGCAGAAGTCAAGGGAGTAGCCCTCAAGCCTCCCCCTCTCGGGGGGCAGGAACTCCACCCCGTACCCAAGAGCTTCAATCTGCCTGCGGTAGGAGAGCATGAGCAGCTCCCTCACCGCCTGCTCCGTTCCCTCCGGGCCCAAGACCCTGAGCGTCTCCTCCCTGCCATCCTCCCGTGAGGCGAGCAGCAGCGCGGGCATGCCCAGAAAGTGGTCACCATGCAGGTGGCTGAGCACCACCAGCTTTATCCTATTCAGCTCAGCTCCCGCCCTCCTCAGCTGCAGCAGGGTGTGGGGTCCGCACTCCAGCAGGACCTCCCCGTTGACGAGCAGGGAGGTGTTGGGCTTGGTGCCGAAGGCTTCGCCGGTGCCCAGGAAGACCACCCTCATAGAACCACCACTATGCTTAATTACCCTGAAGGGCATTAATCTTTTGATGAGCGGCACTGTGGTCTTTCAGCCCTACGGCAGGAGCACCGAGGTTGAGACAGGAGAGACCCTGCTTGAGGCGGCGCGAAGGGCGGGGGTGGAGATAGAGAGCACCTGCGGGGGTGAGCTCAGGTGCGGCAGGTGCAGGGTGGTGGTGCTTGAGGGCTCGGAGCACCTCTCCCCTGCGGAGGGGGAGGAGCTTGAGCTTCTTCGCGATGCCACGGGCATGAGGCTGGCATGCTCCGCCAAGGTGCAGGGGGGCAGGGTGGTGGTGCTTGTGCCCGAGGAGAGCCGCCCCGAGCACACCTCCAGGAAGGAGCTCTCTCCCCGCAGGGTTGAGGTGGAGCCGGCTGTGAGGGCGGTGAGGGTGGAGGTTTCCCCCGCTTCCCTGTCTGACCAGCGGGACGACTGGAGCAGGGTGGAGGAGGCTCTCCGCTCCCTTGGCATCCAGGCGGTGCCGGAGCTTGAGGCGCTGCGCGGGCTGAGCGATGAGCTCAGGCGGGGCGGGTGGAAGCTCACCCTGCTCCTCTGGGGGGACAGGGTTATAGGTGCGGAGGCGGGTGAGGTGGCTCCCCTGGGGGTTGCCGTGGACTTCGGCACCACCACCATCGCAGGGTACTTGGTTGAGCTCACCACCGGTGAGGTGCTGGCTGCCTCCTCCATCCTCAACCCCCAGGTCAGGTTCGGGGAGGACGTGCTCTCCAGGGTGAGCCACGCCATGGGGGGAGATGCGCAGGCTAAGGAGCTGGCGGAGTGCGCTGTCCAGGCTCTTGGCGAGCTTGTGGGCGAGCTCTGCGAGAAGGCTGGCAGAAAGCCGGAGCACGTGGGTGAGATGGTGGTGGTGGGCAACACCGCAATGCACCACCTCCTCCTGAACCTGCCTGTGGCACAGCTTGCCCTCTCCCCCTACGTTCCCGCCGTGGCGAGGGGGCTTGCCATAAGGGCGGATGAGCTGGGCGTCTCGGGGCTTCCCCCAGCCTCAAGGGTGTACCTCCCGCCTGTGCAGGCGGGCTTCGTGGGCTCTGACTGCACCTCGGTGCTGGTCGCCCTTGAGCCCGAGCTGGGTGACGGGGTGCAGCTCATAGTTGACATAGGCACCAACGGGGAGATCGTGCTGGGCAGCAGGCACAGGCTGCTCTCCGCAAGCTGCGCAACGGGACCCGCGTTTGAGGGTGCCCAGATTACCCACGGCATGCGGGCTGTGAAGGGGGCGATTGAGGGCGTGCGAATAGACCCCGAGACCCTTGAGCCACGGCTGAGGGTGATAGGCGGGGTTATGCCCAGGGGGATATGCGGCTCGGGAATAATAGAGGCGGTGGCGGAGATGCTCAGGGCTGGAATACTCACCCCGAGCGGCGCCTTTTCCAGGGAGGCTGAGGAGCGCAGCCCCAGGGTGAGGAGGGGCAGGGACGGGTACGAGTACGTGCTCGCCTCCGGCGGGGACACCCACGTGGCGGTTACCCAGAAGGACGTCAGAGCCATACAGCTCGCCAAGGCGGCTCTGTACACGGGCTGCAAGCTGCTTATGCGGCGCTATCCTGTGGAGAGGGTGGACAGGATAATCCTGGCGGGAGCCTTCGGGAGCTACATAAGCAGGGAGGCGGCGCTGATGATAGGCATGCTTCCCGAGTGCGACCCCGAGCGGGTGGTGCAGGCCGGCAACGCGGCGGGAGACGGTGCCAGGATAATGCTGGTGAACCGCTCCAGCAGGGAGGTGGCTGAGAGGCTGGCGAGGGAGGTGGAGTACGTGGAGCTCACAGCCGAGGAGGGCTTCCAGGAGGAGTTCATGAATGCCATGCACTTCCCCCACGCCGTGGACGACCTCCCCACAGCTAAGCGCCTGCTGGGCTGGGATTAGCCCTTAGCCGCTCCCCTTCACCCTGAGCTTTGCCCTCGCGGTTACGTTCTCTGACCCGGCGCTCGCTATGACGTCTATCCTGTAAACCCCTGGAAGGGCGTCCTCGGTGAGGCTTAGCCTGAAGCGCACCGTCCTCTCCTCCCCGGGCTTGAGCCTGAAGCCCGTTCTGCTGAGGGGTGTAACCCTGAGCCCCTCGCTTCCCACCACGTCAACCCTCACGCTGAGCATCCCCTCACCCACGTTGGTTACCGTTGCCCTGAGCATCGCCGGCTCGGGTTTTGTCAGCTCTATGGTGCTGGGCTCAACCGCAGCCTCAAGCTTCATGCTGCCCGTGCTCAGAAGGCTGCACCCGCTGAAGAGGAGGAGAAGAAACAGCAGGGCTCGCATGGGTATCGCTTGCCGGAGGTGCATATAAATAGCTTGTGCCGCTGGGCTTAAGGGGGTATGCTCATGACAATAACTAAATAAACCACCGCTTTCAAAATAATACATGATGCTTGCCAAGGTTCTGGTGGTTGATGATGAGGAGCTCATAAGGCTGAGCCTGAGGAAGCTCCTGGAGAAAAACGGGTTTGAGGTTGACGTGGCGGGCTCTGCAGATGAGGCGCTGAAGAAGCTGGATGAGAACGGCTTCGGGGTGGTGATAACAGATATAATGATGCCCGACATGGACGGGATAGAGCTGCTGAGGCGTATAAAGGAGAAGGACAGCAGCATATACGTGATAATGATAACGGCCTACGCCAGCCTTGACAGGGCTATCGCCAGCCTCAAGCACGGAGCCAACGACTTCATAAAGAAGCCCTACGAGAACAGGGAGATCGTTGAGGCTGTCAGGAAGGGGATGCAGGTTATAGAGGAGGAGGCGAAGGCCAAAGGTGAGGAGCCGCCCATCCAGGTCAGGAGGGAGGTGGCGGAGGGCTTCAGGAGGATAGCCGAGGAGAGCGCCAGAACCCTGAGCGGTGCCCTGTGCAGGATAATGAGGTGCGATGTGGTGGTGAAGGTCTCGCACCCCCAGGTGACTCCAGTGTCTCGCTTTCCCGAGGTGGCCGGGGAGGAGCAGAGCTTCACGGGTACCTTCTCTGCAATCTACGGGGAGCTCTCGGGCAGCGTGTCCCTCCTCTTCCCGGGCGATGACGCGGGGCTGCTGGTGGAGATGCTCACTGGGAGGAGGGTTGAGCGTGCGGAGGCGATGGACAGGGAGGACAGAACGGTCGTGCAGGAGATAGGAAGCATACTCACGGGGGAGGCTGTTAAGAGGCTCGGGAACATGCTCAGGATGAAGTTAAAGCTCACACCCGCCAGCTTCGTGACGGTAACCTCCAAGAGCTTCGGCTCCTTCCTGGAGCTGCGGGGGGGCAAGAGGAAGAGGTACTGCTTCACCCACCGCATGAGCCTGAGCGCCGAGGGCAGGGAGGTGCACGCCCTGCTGGTGTTCGTGTTTGACCTGCGAAACCTCTTGGAGGTGCTGAACTCAGCCGCCTGGGAGAAGGAGCAGGCTGCCTCTACGGACACGGGAGGGTGAGGGGTCCCAAGGTGCCCCTGAACTCCACCTCGGTGCTGTAGGGCAGGGTGACGTTCACGGGTATCCCGCCGCCTCCGGAGTTTCTCACGTAAACCTGGGAATCTATGGTGACGCTGATGTTCTCCTCCAGGATGGAGATGTTGACGCTTGCCAGCTTTGAGTAGTTCACCTCCATGTAGCTTGCCCAGCTCTTGAGCTCCGCCTCAATTGAGGCTGCATCCCCGCACCCGTACACCTCCACCAAGTTCTCGGCGGTGCTGCTGAAGCTCTGGTTGAGGCTGGTGAAGGTGTACGCCACCTTGTCAGACTGCATGACCACCATGGTTGCCCTGTTCCCGTGCTCAACCATGCTCACAAGGGAGGCTGCCAGAATCACGGCGGGTATGACCATGAGGAACGCCATGCCCGTGAACACGAAGGCTCTGCTCATCACTCCTCCTCCCACACCTTTAGCGTCATTATAACCTTCTGCTTAACCGGAGGAATCTGGGGTACAACGTCCTCCGGCGGCGTACCTGCGGGAACCTGGATTATGTAGAAGGTGCCCGCACGGTTGCCCGGGAGGCGGATGTAGGTGTAGTAGGTGGTGTAGCTCTGCCAGCTCGCCGGCGCCCCCGGCGGGTTCCAGTCGCCGAAGTAGAACTTTGCCTTGCACACCGTTGGGTAGCTGGGGTCGTCAACGTACCAGTAGTCACCCTCGCACAGGGAGTCTCCCTCACCGGGAAGGGTGGGAGAGCTGGGCACTATCTCCTCGCAGGTGCGGTAGTCCAAGTAGGTGCCCACGGCGTCTCCGTTGGAGGTGAGCACGTTCGCTCCCGTGAGCTCAGCCACGAACCAGTAGTCGTAGAGGGAGATGTCGGAGGTGTTGAAGCTCATGGTGTAAATCTGCCACCCCCTCCCCCTGTCCTCGTAGCACAGCTCGTTGGTCCAGTTGAGCACCCTGGAGATGTACGTCAGAGCGGGCTTCCTTGCCACCACCACGTCCTTCGCCTCTGAGAGGTTCCCCCTCTCTATCCTCACCACCTCTTTTGTGCCCTGGTGGATGGTGTAGGAGTAGTTATTGCCGGCGAGCAGGGCGTTCAGGAGGCTCTCCATCCTGGTCTGGTTGAGCTCATCAACGGCGCCCGAGGCGTATATCGTCTCAAGCACGTCCGAGGCTTTCCTGTACTTGTCCATTAGCTTGCCCTGCAGCTCGTTGCTGTGGGAGAGGATTCCACCCTGGGAGAGCGCCGCTATTACCACTATCACGGGGATAATCGCAAGCACCGCATCCATGGTGAACACGAAGGCCTTCATCTGCCCACCTCCAGCAGCACCCGCACGGGAGTGCTGCCGTTTATGGTGCCGAACCTCTCCGCCCCGAACACCTCGGACACCCCGCCTCTGCTGCCCTGGCTGACCTCCCTCACCAGCTCCCCTGTGGTGGTGTAAACGGAGAGGTTGATGTAGGGGTAGGGGAGGAGGGGTGTGAGCATGCTGACGTTCAGCGCCTGGAGCTTCTCGTAGCTCAGGTTGTTGTACCCCCTGCTGCCCTGCACCACCAGCCCCGGAATCTCGGGGGGATTTGAGGTGTTCCAGTCGGGAGGCACCCCCGGGGACTTCATGAGCACGTCCAGCACGTCCGTTACGGTGCGCTTGGCGTCGTAGTAGTAGGCGTAGTCCTGGACCTGCCCGGCGAGCCCAGAAAAGGCTGCGGCTGAAACGCCGAGGGCTATGGTGAGGGGTATGAGGGCTATGAGCAGGTCAACTGTGAAGAGCTGGGCTCTCATGTATAGACCTTTGCGTCTCTGAGATATAAAACATTCGCACTACTCATCCCCTGCTATGCGCAGCGCCTCCATCACGAGCCTCCGGTGGGTATCCTCGGATTTCATTATCTCCCCTATAACCGCCTTGGCCTCTGCATCCTCAATCTCCCCGAAAACCTCCCCGTAAACCTCAAGGGCGTTCTCCTCTATCTCTTCAAGCCGTTTCAGCAGTTTTACAAGCTCCGAGCTCACGCTCCACCCTCCCGCACCCGTCAAGCTGTGATATCAGGAGTCTCAGCACCTGCTGGTGCCCCTCCGACTCCTTTGCAATCCTATCCAGAATTTCAGCAACCCGCCTCTTGTCTGCTTCGTTAAGACTGCTCCTCTCAACCGCCCTGCGCAGGTGCTTGGCGATGACCACAACCCCCCGCTCTTCAAGCTCTGCGAGGGTTTCAAGCTTCCTGACAACATCTCTGCTGCTCATTTAACCCCCACCTTTTTATATTACAATGCCAGTAGGTTAACCATGGAAACAGAACTGATAAAGATGGCGGTTATCTCGGCGCTGGTTGGGGGGCTTCTGGGGGTGGAGAGGGAGCTGAAGGTGCAGGTGATAGCAGGCACCAGAACCTTCATGCTCATCTCCCTCGCGGGCGCCCTGAGCACCTACATCGCCGTCTCCCTCTCCTCCCCCTGGTTCGTCAACGTTACCCTGCTGGGGGTGGTGCTGCTGGTGCTCCTGCTGGGCACCATAAAGAACTTCCGCACCTACGACATAGGGCTTACCACCCCCGTGGCCTTCCTGCTCGCCTACCTGATAGGGGTGCTGGTGGGGCTGGGGATGTACACCGAGGCTGTGGGGGCGGGGATACTGGTCACCAGCATACTGGTGTTCAAGAAGTACACCCTCATCCTCTCGGAGGCGCTGAGCCATGATGAGATGCGCTCCGCCATGGAGTTCGGGCTCATCGCCTTCGTGCTCTACCCCGTGGTGCCCCCCTACCCGGTTGACCCCGCGGGGCTGCTCAACCTGAAGCAGGTGGTGGTTGCGGTGCTGGTGGCTTCCACGGCCGGGTTTGCCGGCTTCCTGACGCTGCGCTTCTTGGAAGAGCGCTTGGGTGCCGTTGAGGCGGGGTTTGCAGGCGGCCTGGTGAGCAGCGCAGGTGTGGCGGGCAGCGTCTCAAAGCTCGGGGGGCGCACTGCCGCAGCCTGCACCCTCGCGGCGCTTGCAGCCGAGGTGGTTAAGAACGCCGCGGTGGCGGCTTTCATAAGCCTTGAGCTCGCCTACCTGCTCCTCCTGCCCGCGGCGGCTCTCTTGGTGTGCTACGCCCTTCCTGCAGTACTCCTGGGCAGGGAGGCGGAGGGGGTTGAGCTTGAGATGCGCTCTCCCTTCGCCCTCATGCCGGCGCTGAGGTTTACCCTCATCCTGCTCGCCCTTATCCTGGTCTACCACTACCTCTCCCCCCACCCCCTCTTCCTGTACTTGGCAGCGGCGGCAGCGGGGGTGCTCTCCGGAGGCGCATCCCTCGGCGCCCTCGCGGTGCTGAGCTCCTCGGGCACCTTAGGTGTCTCCACCGCTGCCTTAGGGGGAGTGCTCACCTTAGCAGCCTCGGGGCTCAGGGGTGCGCTGCTGCTCGGGGGGCGTGCGAGGAGCACGGCGCTGCTCCTGCTCCTTGCAGGCTCTGCGGCTGCGGTTTTGCTGCTGATTTTATATCGTTAGTGAGAGGCGAGATTTAGAGGCGAGATGCGGGGTGTTGAGGAGATAGCGGAGCAGGTTAGGTACAACTGCGAGGTGAGCAACGCCAGCTTCTGGGGGATTTACTCCATCTGCGGGCTTCTCATGCGCCTCAGGAGCCTGTACAGGTTTGAGAACGCTGTTGAGCCCTGGGAGAGGATAGATACCCAGGAGCTGATGAAGTGGATAGATTCCAAGGAGAGGGTGTGGCGGAGGCTTGCGGGGGCTGAGCTCAGGCGCATCCGTGCGGGAGGCAGGAGCATTGACCCCATGGATGCCGAGGGCGTGGAGGAGCACCTGCCGGAGGGGTACTGCTACGGGGCTGGATACAGCACCGGCATGAACCCCAGCTTCTTCCTGGGGGAGCTGCAAAGGCGCTTCAGTAGGAGGGGCTTCAGGGTGAGCGTTACGGGGCGGGAGCTGGTCAGGGACCTGCTCGCCTCACCTGCCATGTCGGCGGGGGGAAGGATATACCTGCGCATGGGGATATTCAGGGAGTACCTGTGGGAGAAGGTGGAGGAGGCGAGGCTCAGCAGGAAGAGGGTGCTGCTGGAGGCTTTTGAGCTGTACGGGGTGAGCGAGGAGGAGATAGCCTCCCCTGATAGAGAGCTGGATGCCAAGATAGCCAGGATAGCGGAGGAGGAGAGCTACACTCTGCTTGCCCACGAGCTGGGAGAGCAGCTCCAGGAGGAGGTTCCTGCGGAGCTCTTCAGGAGCGCCACGGGGCTGCTTGAGCGGGTGCTGCGCAGCGTGGGCGACCTGCTCGCCGACACCCACCCGGAGGGCAGGCTCAGCGCCATCGTGGAGAAGCGCAGCCTCGCCTCCCTCGCCTTCTACGTGGCAGGGCTTACGGGCATGCGCAGGGCGATGTTCCCGGAGGCTGAGGAGGCTTACAGAAGCGCCCGCGAGGGTGACTGGAGTGCGGTGCTGGAGGCGGGCAGAGCGGCGAGGGAGCGTGCCCTGAGGTGCGCAGCCCAGCTCAGGGAGCTGGCACGCCGGGAGGTGAGCCAGCAGGAGCTCAGGACGGAGCTCAGGCGCATGCTGGGTGAGCAGGGGATAAATTTATAAACCCCTTCCGGTATCACATTATACTAAAAACCTGTGGAAGGGATAGAGAAGGGATGGAGACCTGTTCTGTTTGCGGACTGCCAGAGGACCTGTGTATCTGTGAGGAGATAGCAAGGGAGAGTCAGAAAATCACCATATCCCTTACCAGACGCAAGTTCGGCAAGGCGATGACGGTAGTTGATGGTATCAGCGAGAAGTCCATCAACATAGCCGAGCTTGCCAAGAAGCTCAAGGGCGAGCTCGCCTGCGGGGGTACGGTGAAGGACGGCAGGATAGAGCTGCAGGGTGACCACCGGCAGAGGGTCAAGGAGTTCCTTATAAGGCACGGGTACTCCCAGGACCTTATAGAGGTGAAGTAGGCTCTTGGAGGCGAAGCGGGTTATTGAGGCGGGGCTGTTTCTCTCCTCCGAGCCCGTGTCTGCGGGCAGGCTTGCGGAGCTCGCCGGTGTGGAGCGGGAGGAGGCGCTGCGGATTATACGGAAGCTCAAGGAGGAGTACTCGGCCAGGGGCAGCGCCATTCAGATAGTTCAGGTGGACGACGAGCGGTACGTGATGCAGGTCATGCCGGAGCTCGCGGAGCTCGCCGGGGAGGTTGCCAAGCCCGAGGTTGGCAGGGACCTGCTCAAGACCCTTGCCATCATCGCCCTGCGCCAGCCCGTTACCCAGGCGGAGGTCGTCAGGATGCGGGGCACCTCGGCGTACGCCCACATAAAGGAGCTGGTGAGGATGGGGTTCGTGGACACCGCTCCCGCTGGGAGAACCAGGATGCTCACAACCACCCCTAAGTTCGCAGATTACTTCGGGCTGAGCAGGAATCTGGAGGAGCAGAAAAAGCAGATAGCCAGAATGCTCACCGGTAGTCGTTGAGCCTGCTCTTGAGCCTCTCCAGCGCCTCCCTGATTCTCTCCCTCTCCCTCTTCAGCGTCCTCAGCTCGGTCTCAAGGGTCCTTATCTTGTAGTAGTGGTACGCGTTCATCAGAAGCAGCAGCACCGCGACGGCGTACAGCAGAAGACTCACGTCCATCTTGCTTTCCTCCGCAAGTACGTGGGAGCGTAACATTAAAATAGGTATTCGTCCATACTCACACCGCCTGATGCTTATGAGTGCGGATGTTGTAATAATCGGTGCAGGACCGGCGGGGCTGTTCGCAGCCTATGAGCTGGCTGAGAAGTCCAGCCTGAAAGTGGTAATCGTGGACATGGGCAGGGACGTGGACGAGCGCGAGTGCCCGATGGAGAAGACCGGGAAGTGCATGAACTGCAAGCCCTGCAACGTGATGTGCGGCGTTGGCGGTGCAGGGGGGCTGAGCGACGGCACCCTGAACCTCCGCCCCGACATCGGGGGCAACCTCTACGAGTTCCTGAGCGACCAGGAGGCGTGGGAGCTGGTGAAGTACGTGGACACCATATACGTCAGGCACGGCACCCCGGATAAGCTGTACAGGGCGAGCGGCAAGGAGGAGGAGGAGCTCTCCCGCAAGGCGGCAAGCGCGGGCATTGAGTTCGTGCAGATTCCCCAGAGGCACATCGGCAGCGACCACACGCCAGAGGTTATAAAGAGCATAGCCGAGCACCTGCGGGAGAAGGGTGTGAGGTTCATCCTCAGGACCAGGGTGGAGGAGATAACCCCTGACCTGGAGGTGGTGCTCTCCTCGGGGGAGAGGCTCAAGCCCAGGTACGTTATAGCCGCACCCGGCAGGGCGGGTGCCTCCTGGATGGTGGAGCAGGCGCAGCGTCTGGGGCTGAGGATACGCCACGGCCCCATAGATGTGGGTGTGAGGGTTGAGGTGCCGGCTGTTATAATGGAGCCCGTGTGCAGGATAAACAGGGACCCCAAGTTCCACATAATCACCAAGACCTACGACGACTTCGTGCGCACCTTCTGCGTCAACCACCGCGGCTTCATGGTCAAGGAGCACTACCGGGGTTACGTGGGCGTCAACGGGCACTGCCTCAGGGACAGGCAGAGCGACAACACCAACTTCGCCTTCCTCACCCGCATTGAGCTCACGGAGCCCGTGGAGAACTCCACGGAGTACGGGGAGAGCATAGCGAGGACCGCCACCACCCTGGGCGGGGGAAACCCGCTGATTCAGCGCCTCGGAGACCTGCGCAGGGGCAGGCGCTCAACCTGGAAGAGGATAAACTCGGGGCTGGTGCACCCCACCCTGCGGGCGGTTACTCCGGGGGACATAGCCATGGTCATGCCCCACCGCATAGTCACCAACATCCTGGAGGGGCTGGAGCGCCTGGACAGGGTCATACCCGGAGTGGCAAGCGACTCAACCCTGCTCTACGCCCCCGAGATAAAGTACTATGCCATGCGTGTGGAGGTGGACAGGAGCATGGAGACCTCCAGGGAGAACCTGTTCGTGGCGGGAGACGGGGTTGGGGTTTCCAGGGGGCTGGTGATAGCCTCAGCCACGGGAATACTCGCCGCAAGGGGGGTCATGGAGAAGGAAGGTGTGGACTGGCAGGCAGCTTAGCTAAAAAGAGAGCAGGACCCTGCTCAGATGAACAGGGTCACATCCGCGTCGCCCGCTATTTCCAAGAACCCTGCCGCGCCTATGCAGGCGTCAACCATCAGGTCCTCTTCCTTTATTCCCATCACGTCTATCGTCATCTGGCACCCGTAGAACTTCACCCCCACCTCCCTGCACACCTCTATGAGCTCGGGTATGCTCGGCACCTTCTTGTCAGCCATCATCTTCTTCATCATTGCCGTCGCCATGGCAGTCATCCCCGGGAGCATGCCGATGATGTTGGGCACGGGCATGGGCATCGCGGGGTTGGCGATGGGTGCCACCTTGAGGCTCCTGTACTTCTTCCTGTTCACTATGTCAAGCCCGTAGAAGGTGAAGAAGAGGTGCGCCTCCCAGCCCATGCTGGCTGCGGTGCTTGCGAGTATGAGGGGCGGGTAGGCGGAGTCAAGGGTGCCCTTGCTGACTATTATGCACAGCTTCTTCTTTTTCTCGCTCATCTTCAGCCCTCCGGCTTCTTTATGTAGAACACGTACTTACCTTCCTCTTCCTCAACGCTCAGAAGCTCAAAGCCGCTGTTCTTCGCCCACGCGGGTATGTCGCTCTTTGCCCCCCTGTCGGTGGCTATCACCTTCAGCACCTTGCCGGGCTCAAGCTTCTCAGCCGCCTTGCGGGTCTTGAGCACCGGCATGGGGCACACCATCCCAGAGGTGTCCAGCACTTCGTCTGCCTTCATAACATCCCTCCTGACTTTTTACTTATTTCTGAGTAAATTTTATATATAAAGCTTTCGGATGTTCATAACATGTACGTGGTGGTGGACAGGAAGCTGGTGGAGCTGCTGCGACGGCTGGGGCTGAGCGAGTACGAGGCGAGGACGTACCTCGCTCTCGTGGCGAGGGGCAGCGCCACGGTGCGGGAAATCAGGGAGCTGGCGGGCATACCCTACGCCAGGGAGTATGACGTGCTTGAGAGCCTTGAGCGCAGGGGCTACGTGCTCGCCCAGCCCGGGAGGCCCAGGAGGTACTTGGCGGTGCCCCCCGGGGAGGTGCTTGAGAGGGAGCTTGAGGGCATACGCCGCGCTGTGGAGGAGCTCAGGGTGGCTCTTGAGAGGCTTTACTCGGAGCCCTTCCGTGAGGAGAGCCTGCATGAGGCTGTGTGGCTCATACGGGGCAGGCAGAACATAGTTGAGAGGTGCAGGAGCATGCTGAGCTCTGCCGAGGCTGAGGTGCTGCTGATGGGCAGCAATCCCGCCGCCTGCTCGGAGCTCGCGGGGGCGCTTGCTGCAGCGTCCCGCCGCGGGGTGCGCATCAGGGCGCTGGGCACCTTTGAACCTGGCACGGTGCGCGTGCTTGAGGAGGCGGGCGTTGAGTACAGGCACTACCCCCACGAGCACTCCTGCTTCCTGCTCGCGGACCAGCGGGAGCTGATACTCTCGGCCGGCGACCCCCTGCAGGAGGAGTCGGCGATATACAACCGCAGTCAGGCGTGCATAAGGCTGTACAGGAGCTACTTTGAGCACGTCTGGGAGGAAAAGGTTTAATACTCCTGGCGCCAACACGCGCAGTATGGAGAGGATAAGCATCTCCCTCCCCGGGAAGCTCCTCAGGGAGTTTGACAGGGTGCTCAGGGAGAAGGGCTACGTCTCAAGGAGCGAGGGCATCAGGGACGCCATAAGGAGCTACATCATGGAGCACAGCCACATCTCCAGCCTGCCCGCGGAGATAGCGGGAACGGTTTCCGTGATATACGACCACGAGAAGAGCGAGCTGCTGGAGAGGCTCACCCACACCCAGCACGAGTACTCGGAGATAATCCAGAGCACCCTCCACCTGCACCTTGACCGGAAGAACTGCATGGAGGTGATAGTGGTCAGGGGGAGCGGGAGCCGGGTGAGGGAGTTCGTTGACAGGCTGAAGACCATAAAGGGCGTGAAGTTCGCAAAGCTAACAACCAGCGTACCAGAGGTGCTCAGCTGAGGATGCACGCGGTAGAGGCCGAGAGGGTGTGCAGGAGCTTCGGGGGGCGGGCGGTGCTTCGGGAGGTGAGCTTCAGCGTGGGCAGGGGGGAGAGGTTTGCCCTGCTGGGACCCAACGGCGCCGGCAAGAGCACCCTGCTCAGGATAGTGGCGGGGCTGCTGAGGCAGGACTCCGGGGTGGTCAGGGTGGACGGGGTGGACGTGCTTGAGGAGCCCCTGAAGGCGAAGCGCAGGATAGGCATGGTGGCGCATGAGCCCTGGCTCTACCCCGAGCTCACCGCCGAGGAGAACCTGCGCTTCTACGCGGGCATCTACGGGGTTGGGGAGGAGAGGGTGCGTGAGCTGCTTGAGGAGGTGGGCCTGCTCAACCATGCCCGCCGGCAGGTTGCGGGGTTCTCCAGGGGGATGAAGCAGAGGCTCAGCATAGCCAGGGCGCTGCTCCACGAGCCCAGGGTTCTCCTGCTTGACGAGCCCTCCTCGGGGCTTGATGCCGCGGGCAGAGCCTGGCTGAGGAGCCAGCTTGAGGAGCTCTCCCGGAGGGGCACTGCCATGCTGATAGCCACCCACCACCCCGGGGAGGCGATGATGTGCACCTCGGGCATAGTGCTGGAGGCGGGCAGGGTCGTGGCATCTGGCGCTCCTGAATCCCTGCTTGAGGTCGTTGAGGGGGAGGGGCGGTGAAGAGGCAGGCGGTGCTCTGGATAGCCAGAAAGGACCTGCTGGTGGAGTTCAGGAGCAGGCACACCCTGAGCTTCATGCTGCTGTTCTCCACCCTCTCGGTGGTGTTCTTTGCGAGAATCGCGGGCACCTACGTGCTCACAGCTCCGGGGATAGCCCCCGGCTACCTGTGGCTGGTCTTCCTGTTCACCGGCATGCTGGGCACTGGCAGAGCCTTCCTGAGGGAGAAGGAGGGCGGCACCCTTGATGCCCTCCGCTCCATGCCCGTCAGCGCCGCCGAGATACTTGCGGGAAAGGCGGTGTACAACTTCCTCCTGCTCTTCGGGGTGCAGTGCGTGGCTTTCCCTGTGTTTCTGGTCTTCATGGAGCTTCCCGTGAAGGGCAGCCTGCTGCTCGCCTTCGGGGTGCTAACCCTGAGCAACCTGAGCTTCGTGGTCATAAGCTCGGCGGTGGCCACCTTGGTGCTCGGAGCCAGGGCGAGGGAGGTGCTCCTGCCCGTGCTCCTGATGCCCCTGCTGTTCCCCCTGCTGGTGCTCTCGGTGTCGGCGCTCAACCGGGTCCTCACGGGGGGAGCGGGGCTCATGGACATAGCTGGGGAGCTGCGCCTCTTGGTGGCGTACACGGGGGTGAGCTCAGTTATCGCCCTTCTCACCTCTGAGGCGGCTCTTCAGGAGTAGCCTGCAGAAGGAGCACACCTCCCCTGAGGCTGGGAGTCCGCAGCTCTTGCACTCCACGGCTTCTGCGGAGGGGCGCTCCCCCGCGAAGGCGCTGCGGTGCCTGAGGAACTGGGTGTAGAAGTACAGCTTTGTTCCCGGGGAGTGCTCCTCTATCCTGTTGAGCGCCTCCTTCATGGCTATGCTGGTGGCTCCCGCGGAGAAGGGGCACTCAAGCTCGTAAACGTAGTCTATCCCCCTCACCAAGGCGTAGGTGGCGGTCTCCTTCTCGGTGAGCAGGCACAGGGGCTTGACCTTGGGCAGGAGCTTCGGGTGCCATGCCTCCGCTCTGGGTCCCTGCCTGGCGAGCAGCTCCAGGTTCCAGCGCAGCAGGTTGGAGAGCAGCACGCTCGCCTCGTCGTCTAAGTTGTGGCCCGTGGCGAGCACGTGGTAGCTGCCCTCAAGGGCAACCCTGTTCATCACGTGCCTCTTCACTATGCCGCACACGCTGCACACCTCCCTGGAGCCCCTGCGCAGCTCCGGCACCGCAAACCCGTGCTCCTCCTTCAGATTGAACACCCTCAGCCTGAGCCCCCTCTGCTCCGCGAAGGCTTCAGCCTTCTCCTTGGAAATGCGGGAGTAATTCTGCCTGCGGATGCCCAGGTCTATGTAGAGCCCGTCTGCCCTGTATCCCAGCTCGGTGAGGGCGTCCCACAGCGCTAAGGAGTCCTTACCCCCCGAGACCGCCACCAGCACCCTTGAGCTCCTGCTCATCAGGGAGTACCGCCTTATCGCCCGCTCCACCACCTCAAGGAAGCGCTCCACGAAGTGGCGCTCGCACAGAGCAAGGCGGTGCGCCCTGAGGTTTATCACCGCCCGCCTGCCGCACTTGGTGCACCTCATCTAACCACCCGAGATGGCGTGTATGAGCTCCAGCACGTCTCCGTCACGCAGCCTGTAGTCCTCGGTTACCAGCCTGTTGCCAACCCTGGCGACCACGCTCTCCCTGCTCACCCCCAGCATGGCGAGCACCTCATCAACCCTCGTGCCTGCCTCAACCTCCCTGACGCTTCCACGGAATTTCACGGTAGCGGGCATGAAAGAAGCATGGCCGGGATGATTATAAATTTTTCTTTGTTACGCACCGCCCAATGCTGGGGTAGCTGGATGAAGGTGGGCATAGTAGGCGGTGCAGGCAGGGTTGGCTCAACGGTGTGCTACACCCTGGTGCTCATGAGGCAGGCTGATGAGGTTTACCTGCTTGACAGGGACTCCCGGAGAGCCGAGGGTGAGGCGATGGATGTGATGCACACCCTCTCAGCCGTCGGCAGCGATGCCGAGGTGCGGGGGGGCTCCGAGTACGGTGAGCTTGAGGGGAGCGACTTGGTTATCGTGACCGCGGGTGCCCCTCGCAAGCCGGGGATGAGCAGGCTGGAGCTGCGGGGCATAAACCGTGAAATCGTGGGGGAGATCGCCGCAAAGGTGGCGGAGCACGCTCCCGAGAGCATGCTCTTCATAGTCACCAACCCCGTGGACGTGCTCACCTACCACGCCTGGAGGGCGTCGGGCTTCCCACGGGAGAGGGTCTTCGGGCTGGGCACCTACTTGGACACGGTGAGGCTGCGCAGCATCCTCAGGAAGGAGCTGGGGGTGGGGTACGGGGAGGAAGCCTACATCTTCGGGGAGCACGGGGACAGCATGTTCCCGGTGTTCAGGCTCTCGCGGGAGTACCCCGAGGGCAGGCTGATGCAGGTGTACGAGGAGGTGCGCACCTCTGCGATGAAGGTAATCTCAAGCAAGGGGGGCACCTGGTTTGCTCCCGCTCTCGCCATAGCCAAGGTGGTGGAGGCGCTCGCCAAGGGCGGGAGGTGCACCCTCTCCACCTACCTGGAGGAGCACGGGCTCTACTTGGGCTACCTTGCGGAGGTCTCAATGCGGGGGGTGAGGAGGGCGGAGTTTGAGCTCACCGAGGAGGAGCGGCGCATGCTGCAGCGCTCCGCCGAGGTTGTGGGCAGGGCTATAGAGGGCTGAAGTACTCCCTCTCAATCTCAAGCACCTCCTCAGGGCTCTGCGCCCTCATGTACGCCTCCAGCAGCTCCCTGTTGAGGCTCGTGAAGGTGTGCCCCCAGGAGAACTTGGAGAGCAGCCTCTGCGCATCCTCGGGGCTGCCCAGGATGTACATGGCCGAGGCGAGGGCTTCCACGGTGCTCAGCTTTGCGGGCTTTCCGTAGTTCACGGGGTTTCCAGGCACAAGAAGGGGCAGCCGCCTGCTCCTGAGCCTCCTGCACCTCCTGAAGACCTCCACGGCGTGCTCCCAGGAGCAGTCCAGCGCCACTATCGCCGTGCCCGCGTCGCGCCTGCACAGGGGCACGGGGGAGAAGGGGTTGAGCAGCACCCCCCTGCGGGGCAGGGCTCTGAGGGTGCGCACCACCCTGATGAGCCCGAACCTGGCAAGCTTGAGGGCGGTGCACTTCTTGGGTGCGCACTGGGAGGCGTGGTACACCACCGCCCTCATTCTCCCGCCTCCCTCACCAGCTCCCAGAGCTGGGCTGGCGGAGGTATGCCGTGCACCACCACCCTCTCCTTCCCCAGCACCGCAAAGGCGGGGGCGTCATTAACCCCGAGCTCCCTCGCATCTCCTGGAGTTAGCCTGAGCATAACGGCGCTCCTGTTCAGCCCCACCAGCCAGGGCTCGGGGTAGGGCAGGCGAGCGCTTCCGTTTGCAAGGTATGCGAGCACCGGCTTGCGCTCCGCAACGCTTACACGGAGGGCGAGGTCCAGGCTGCTGAGCCACACCTCACCCCTCGCATCCCCCTTAACCAGCTCCAGGAGCCTCACCTTCCCCCTGAGCCACCTGCCTGCGAGAGGATGGTTGCGGTCAACCAGCACGTGGGTGGCGTTCACCTTCAGGTAGCGCAGGAACCTCCCGCCCTTGGTGCAGGTCCTGTTGAGCACTGGGGTGAAGAGGTAGGTAATCGCCGTGGCGTTCTGGGAGATGCTCAGGTTGCCGCACTCCGAGCTCAGGCTTCGCCTCTCAGCCCACCTCTCCACAACCACGCTGGTGTTGCTCGCCTCCACCACCCTCAGGGAGTACAGACGGAGCCTCACCTCCCTCCCCGGCTCTGGCTCCACCCCGAATTCCCTGAGGAACTCCCCCGGCTCCATCACCACCCTCCTGGGGAGCACCATCCTCCTGGGCTCCCACCCTATCAGGCTGGTGTTAACCTCCCCGAAGGCCTCTTCAGGGGGTATGCTGGTGCTCCTCTCCTCTCCGGTCCGCATGCCCACGGCGAGCCTCTCAGCCCACCCGGGGAGCTCCCCCTCCCCTATGATGCCGGCGGCGGTGGCGTTGAGCACCTGGCTCCCGTTAAAGTAGGCAGCGTACTCCACCACCACCCAGTCCCCCGGCTCAGCCACCTCCGGCGGCGATGCAGGGGCTTCTACCTGCGCCGCAGGCGCGCTTTCCTGCTGTGGCACCTGGGTGCATGCCGCACCAGCAAGCAGGATGAGCAGCACCGCAAACCTAAAGCATCTTTGAGAAAACAACCGCATCCTCTCCATCCGAGTAGTACCCCCTGAGCACGCTCTTCTCCACGTACCCCAGCCTCCTGTAGAAGCGCATCGCCCCCGTGTTGGAGGCTCTGACCTCAAGCCACGCCTCAAGGGCGCGCCGCCTGCGCAGCTCGTTCTCAAGCACCAGCATGAGCGCCATCCCTATGCCCAGCCTCCTGAAGCTCGGGTGAACCGCAATCACGATTATGTGCCCCCTGAAGCTGATCACCCTTGCGGCGGCATACCCCACCACCCTCCCCCCGAGCTCGGCCACGAAGAAGGTTTCCCCGTGCGCCTCGTGCAGGTTCATTATGAACTCAGGGGTGTAGGGCTCGGAGAAGCACAGGCTCTGGATGTGGCACACCTGCTCCAAGTCGTCCGGCGTGAAGGTGCGGATTCTCAGCATCCCCAGCCCCTCACCCGAGCTCCTTTGCCATGTAGGCACCATACCTCTCATACCCCAGCCTGCGGTAGTACTCCCTCGTGCCTATGGCGCTGGTAACAAGCACCCTTCTGTACCCCGCCTCAGCCGCAAGCCTCTCTGCCTCCTCCAGCAGCCACCTTCCGTAGCCACGGTGCTGCGCTGAGCTTCCCCGCTCCCCCAGGGGCAGCGCCTCCCCGAGCACCCTGAGCTCCCTAACCACTGCGCTGCCCTCCACCTCCCACCTGTGGGCGCTCTCGGAGGGATACCTGAGCCTGAGGTAGGCGAGCAGCACCTCCTGCTCATCCTCAATGCTCAGGAAGAGCTCCCTACCCCCTGAGGCGGTGTAGGTGCGGATGCGCAGCAGGGGCTCCGCAACCTCCACCCCCCTTCTTCCCACCTCCCTGCACCTTATGCACCTGCACCTCCTCCCCGTCTCCTCAAGCCTCCGCTGCACCAGCTCGGCGAGGTTGCTCTTCTTCACCCCCGCCGCTATGAGCCTCGCCGGGATGTCCCGCTGTATGCGCATGGTGCGCACCCAGGGCGGGAGCATGCTCTTGACCTCCGCTATCACCCTGACAGCCTCCTCGGTGGAGTAGGGCGTGAACTCCCCCTCCTTCCACAGGCGGTGCAGCTCCGTGCCGGGTAAAACCAGCGCGGGGTAGAGCTTGAGCATGTCCGGCATGTATGCGGAAGAGGAGAAGAGCTCACGGAACATCTCCAGGTCCTCCTGCGGGGTGGAGAACAGCCCCGGCATCATGTGGTAGCACACCTTCAGCCCCGCATCCTTAAGCACACGGGTTGCCTCAACCACATCCTCAAGGGTGTGCCCCCTCTTAACCCTGCGGTAAACCTCCTCGCTGAGGCTCTGCACCCCCAGCTCCACCCTGGTAACGCCCATCTCCAGCATCTCGTCCACGTGCTCCCGTCTGCAGTAGTCGGGTCTGGTCTCCAGGGTTATGCCCACGTTCCTTACTCCTGCTCTCTCGTTCCTCGCGATGGCCTCCTCAAGGGTGCGGCTTCTCTCCTCCCCGGGGAAGCTGCTCATGGCGTCCAAGCACTCCTTTATGAACCAGCGCCTGTACTCGGAGGGAAGCGCCGGAAAGGTGCCACCCATGACGATGAGCTCAACCTTGCTCACCGCATGCCCTGTTTCGCGCAGCTGCAGGAGGCGGGCGTGCACCTGCCTGAAGGGCTCGTAGCCCAGGGCCCTCGCCCGTAGCGCCGCCGGCTCCTCGCCAGTGTAGCTCTGGGGCGCATCTTTTCCCCTGGGGCAGTAGATGCACTCCCCGGGGCAGGGCGCGGGCTTCGCCATAACCGCCACCACCGCCACACCCGAGAGAGTGCGCACGGGCTTGAGCCTGAGCAGGGGGAGCAGGCGTCTGCGCTCCTCTGGGGTGGCGTACCTGAGCACCGTGGAGTTGGGGGGTATGCGGCTCAGCCCCAGCTCCCTCGCCACCTGGTGCTTCACCCGCTGCACCTCACTGCGTCCGCATCCCGCGAGCAGCCTGCCGATTATCCTGCGGGCAGCCTCCCTTTCACCCTCCGGTGCGCCTGCAGTGTGCATCAGTAGTATCAGAACCCCCTAACGTCTGCGTCCAAAGCTCCTTTCCCTCAGTAGAAGCTGTCAAGATTGCTCTGCCTCTCCCCCTGCATCACCTGGCGCAGCACCACGTACCTCTGAAAAGCCTCAATGCTGCCGAACCTCAGCCCCGAGATGGCTCTGAAACTCCAGTCGCTGGCGTTTATTGCAGCCACGCTGTTGGCGATGTTTGCAGCCCTCACCGCATCCTCGGTCTTCAGGTAGCTCGCAAGGAAGGCTCCCGCAAAGGCGTCCCCGCACCCCGTGAGGTCAACCACCCTGCTCTGCACCACCGAGGGTGAGAAGCTCACCTCCCCATCCTCCAGCAGTATGCTGCCGTACATCCCCAAGGTTACCACGATTATCCCGTGCCTCCGCCTCTTGAGCACGTTTATCGCATGCTCAAGGCTCGGGCTCAGGGTGAGCCTTATCGCCTCGTGGTCGTTGATGGTGAAGATGTCAACCTTCTCTATGAGGCTCAGGATTTCTTTTCGGTGGTTTCTGAAGTAGCTCAGGTGGGTGTTCAGGGAGATTATGCCGTAGGTGTGCTCCCTCAGGTACTCCACGAAGCTGAGCTGCTTCCTGGGGGACATGGGGGCGATGTGGTAGGCTTTGGCGGTCAGGTACCTCGCAGGTATGTCCTCCCTCCTGAGGCCCCTCCCGGCTCCCGGGTGGTAGCCCGTGTAGTTAGCCTGCCCCGAGGGGGTGTACTCTATCTCAAACCTGGTGCTGCTGCCTCCGACCCGCTTTATGCCAGAAGTGTCCACCCCCCACCTCTCAAGCTCCCTGATGAACCCCGCAGGGTAGTCGGAGCCCACCCTGGTGACGATGCCGCACCTGCAGAAGGTCTTTGCGGCGAGGGCTGAGTAAACCGCCGCCCCTCCGGGCTGGAGCTTCTCCCTGCCTGAGATTCTCACCCTGTCCATGCTGGCGTGCCCGACGGTAACCGCGTCCATCGCTAACTCCCTTGGCGTAGGCAAGTTATAAAAATCACCCCGAGGAGGAATATGCATGAAGGTACTGGTGGGGATAACGGGCGCGAGCGGTGTGGAGTACGCCCTGAACCTGCTGCGCAGGCTGCGTGAGCTGGGGGTTGAGCACGAGTGCGTGGTGAGCGATGCGGCTAAGAGGATAATTGAGGTTGAGACCCGTGCGGAGGTGCCCGAGTGCTACTCGGAGCACGAGATTCACGCACCCTTCGCCAGCGGCTCCTCGGCACCCGATGCCATGGTGGTGATACCCTGCAGCATGAAGACCCTCGCTGCGATAGCCGCCGGGTATTCGGGCAACCTGATAACCAGGAGCGCGGATGTCATGCTCAAGGAGCGCAGGAAGCTGGTGCTGGTGCCCCGGGAGACGCCCCTCAACGCCATACACCTGAGGAACATGCTTGCCCTGGCGGAGATGGGGGCGGTTATCCTGCCCGCGATGCCGGCCTTCTACCACAGACCCGCAACCATTCAGGACATGCTGGACTTCATAGCCGGTAAGGTGCTGGATGTGCTGGGGATAGAGCACACCCTCTACAGGCGGTGGGGTGAGTGAGCTTTCGTGAGTTTCTGAAGCCAGAGGTGGTGGTGGAGGAGGAGGTGAGCCCCGAGTACGAGGTGGCGGCGATACTCCACAGGAACCAGGAGAGAACGGTGCTCTTCAACAGGGTGAGGGGCTCGGAGCTGCGGGTGGCGGGGAACGTGGTGGCGAGCAGGGAGGGGATGTGCAGGGCGCTGGGAACGGATGTTGGGGGGTACCTGAAGCACGTGGCAGAGGCGGAGAGGCGCAGGGGGAGGCTGGTGGAGGTGGAGGCCGAGGAGGCTCCCGCCTACCAGCGTGCCTCCAGCCTGGATGCCCTGCCCGTGCTGAAGCACTACAGGGGGGACGCGGGGAGGTACATAACCTCGGGGGTGGTGATAGCCGAGGATGAGGAGCTGGGGAGGAATGCCAGCGTTCACAGGATGCTGGTGCTGGACAGCTCTAAGATGGTCATACGCCTGGTGGAGCGGCACCTCCACACCTACTACACCAGAGCGCTGGAGAGGGGCGAGCCCCTTGAGGTGGCGGTTGCTGTTGGTGTCCACCCGGCGGTGATGTTTGCCTCCGCCTACCCCCTTGAGCTGCGCAGGGATGAGCTGGAGTTTGCGTCTGCGATACTCCAGAAGCCCCTGAGGGTGGTGAGGGGCAGGAGGGTTGGGGTAATGGTGCCCGCGGATGCGGAGGTGGTGATTGAGGGCAGGATAACCCCTGAGATGCACCCCGAGGGTCCCTTTACGGACATAACCGGCACCTACGACTCGGTGAGGCTCCAGCCCGTTGTTGAGGTGCTCGGGGTGTACCACCGTGAGGATGCGATATACCACGCTCTGCTGCCGGCGGGGGTTGAGCACCGCCTGTTCATGGGCATGCCCAGGGAGCCGGGGATATACGTTAAAGCCTCGGAGGTGGCGAGGGTAAGGCAGGTGGCGCTCACCACCGGCGGGTGCAGCTGGCTTCACGCCGCCGTGGCGATTGAGAAGAGGGCGGAGGATGAGCCCAGGAAGGTGATTGAGGCGGTCATGGAGGCGCACCCCAGCGTGAAGCACGTGGTGGTGGTGGACAGCGATATTGACGTTTTCAATCCCCGGGAGCTTGAGTTTGCTATTGCCACAAGGTTTCAGGCTGACAGGGACATGGTGGTGTTCAGGAACATGAGGGGCTCCTCCCTTGACCCCAGCGCCCAGAAGTCCGGGAGAACCGCAAAGCTGGGCATTGATGCCACCATACCCCTGGGGGAGAGGGATGCCCACAGGAGGGCGGAGCTCTAATAGGAGGAGTCGCGGGTTACCCTGGGTATCTCAACCTCCAGCACGGTTCTCCTGCCGGGGTTTATCCTGACCTCCTTCTCCATGCTGCTCATCTCTAAGAGGTCGGGGTCAAGCCAGGTTATCCTCACGGTGTACCTCCCAGGTGCAAGCCTCAGGGGGGTGTACTCCTTGGTAACCCCGGGGTTCACGTACTCTCCCCTGTACCCGAGCCCCGCCTTTGCCTCCACGTAGAGGCGCTCGTCGTCGCCGTTGCGCACCCTCACCACCAGCTCGCCCTTGAGGTAGGGGGATTCTATGAGCCCGGCGAGCTCCTGAATCAGGGAGGCGTTAACCCCCGCCAGGACCAGCCTGACAGCTCTGCTCCCAGCCACGCTGTTGTTGCGCAGGTACTCGGCGGTTGCAGGAGGTACTTCACCTGGCTTTACGTACACCACGGGCGCACGGTAAACCCAGGCGAGGAATGCCGTGTCCTCGCTTGGACGGGTGCCGTCGGTGACCACTATGGTTCTGGGCTCATCCACCAAGCTTGCGAGCATGGTGGCGGTCTCGTACCTCGTGGCGCCTCCAACCCGCTCCACGGGTGCTATCTGTGCGAGCTGCTGCTCAACCTCCTCTGAAACCGCCTCTTCCCCGCCCACCAGGAGTATCTTTGAGGGCTTCAGCCTCTGAAGGGTATCAATGGTGGGGGCAGGCACCGAGTCCTGCTCCGTGAGGAGCACGGGGATGCGGTTGCGCTTGGCGTAGGCTATCAGGGGCAGGGCATCCACGGGTATGTCACCCCGCACCACAGCCACGGTTCTGGGGTAGTGGAGCTTCCTGTACTTCCTGTATGCCTTCTCCGCGGCGACCTGGTGGGGGTCGCCACCCAGCTCCACCGTGTTGAGGGTTGAGAGGCTCCCCGGGGGCACGGGGTAGTCCATGGCGGCGAGCGCGGCCGTGAGAGCCTCATCCCCGGCGTAGAACTTCACCCTCTCTAAGTTCTTGACCCTGATTATCTGAAGGGCTGAGGTGGTGGTGTGCACGTTCACACCCTCAACGAAGGGAGCATCGTACCCTCCCGAGCTGTAGTGGACTATGTACTCGGCTCCAGCGGGTGATACCGACGCCAGACCCAGCACAAGCACAGTGAGAAATACCTGCCAGCTTTTCACTTTGCTCACCCTGCCTAACCACTTTATTATACCTGATGTTATATAAAGGTTGAGGCCGGGGAAATATTTATTACGTGGGGGTTTGAAGGTTATAAAGAGGGTGATGTTGGTGAAGAGGGTTACCGTTCTCGTGTTCAGCGATGAGCTGTGCCAGGTTTTTAACGGGCTGATGACGGCTATCAGCCTGCTCCGCTCTGGTGCTGAGGTTACGGTTTTCTTCGGCTCGCGGGGGATAAACGTGGTGCACCGTGAGAGGATAAAGGAGCTGAAGTGCCTGCCCGACCAGAGCGAGGAGGTGCAGCGGGAGATGATGCGCAGGATGGAGGAGCTCGCCCTTCCCACCCCCGAGGACATGCTCACCATGCTTGAGATGGAGGGCGCTCTGCTCCTTGCGTGCCCCCTCAACAAGGAGCTCTTCGGGTTCAGGGACGAGGAGCTGGTGGAGGGGGTAAAGGTGGCTGACCCCGAGAGCTTTTACAGGGATGTGGTAATGGTAAGTGATTTCGTCCTGAGCTTCTGAAGGCAGAGGTGGATGGCATGGACTTTGAGAAGGAGGTTCTTAAAAGCGAGGTGCCCGTGGTGGTTGACTTCTATGCGGAGTGGTGCCCCCCGTGCTTGGTGGTGGCGGAGATGCTGGAGGAGCTTGAGGGTGAGTACAGGGGGAGGGTGAAGTTCGTGAAGGTTGACGTGGACGAGCATGAGGAGCTGGCTGAGAAGTACGAGGTGATGTCGGTTCCCACCATCGCCATATTCCACAGGGGAGAGCTCGTTGACGGGATGATAGGGGTTGTGAAGAAGGAGCAGCTGAGGAAGAGGCTGGACGCCCTCCTCAACGGAAGCGGGTGATCACCTGTATATCCTTGCCTCCTCGCCCCCTGCCTCGCTCAGCTGGGCTGCTCTCCAGGTGACGTAGAGCTTGCACTTGAATATCTCCCTGAGGGCTTCTGCAAGCTTCCCCCTGGTCAGCTCGTCCTCGTATATCACCCTTGAGAACTCAAAAACGCGCACGTCATCTACACTTGGCAGCATCCTGAAGTCGGCATCCCGGAAAAGGAGCTCAAACCTCCACTGCCAGATTACCGCCCTCCTCTCCCTCTCAGGCAGGGAGCGCAGCGCCTGGTAGTGGCGGTCTGAGAGGCGTATGCTGCTCGCCACTATTATCCTGTCGTCCTCTTTGCCCTTGAGTATCTCGGAGGTGTAGCTGGTACCCTTCGGGAAGTTCACCACGTAGTGGAAGTCAAGCTTGTCGTCCTCCACAGCCTCCTGCAGTATGCCGTCCCTCTCCAGCCACTCCTTAACCCTTTCACCGGTTTCTGACATTTCATCACCCCCTTCTACCTGTGAGCCAGCGTATTTATACCTTCCGCACCGTGTCCGCAAAGGTTTTATCTGAGCCGGGGAAAGCCACAGGTATGCAGGAGTTCCATGTAACCCCCTGGGAGGTCAGCGGTGAGGTTGACTACGACAGGCTCATAGAGAGGTTCGGCACCTCGCCCATTGATGAGCCCCTGCTGGAGAGGCTGAGGAGGCTTGCCGGGGAGCTCCACCTGCTGCTGCGCAGGCGGATATTCTACTCCCACCGCTCCCTGGACTGGATTCTGGATGAGTACGAGAGGGGCAACCCCTTTGTGCTGTACACCGGGAGGGGTCCAAGCGGGCACACCCACCTGGGGCACCTGATGCCCTGGATGCTTACCCGCTGGCTCCAGGAGAGGTTCGGGGCGAAGCTCCTGTTCCAGCTCACGGATGATGAGAAGTTCCTGTTCAAGCAGGAGCTCACCTTAGAGGATACCAGGAGGTTCGCCTACGAGAATGCCCTGGATGTGGTGGCTCTCGGGTTTGAGCCGGATAAGACCGAGATTTTCCTGAACACGGAGTTCATAAAGTCCCAGTACAGGCTTGCCCTGAAGGTCGCGAAGAGGACGACCTTCTCCACGGCGAGGGCGGTGTTCGGGTTCACCAACGAGACCAACATAGGGCTGATATTCTTCACCAGCATGCAGTCTGCACCCTGCTTCTTAGAGACGGAGCGCCAGGGCAAGCCGGTGCCGGTGCTGATACCCTGCGCCATAGACCAGGACCCCCACTTCAGGATAACCAGGGATGCCGCACCCCACTTAGGGTACCCGAAGCCGGCGCTTGTACACTGCAAGTTCTTCCCGTCCCTGGGCGGGGGGAGCAAGATGTCTGCATCCTCCCCGGAGAGCAGCATATACACCACGGACCCCCCGGAGGTGGCGAGGCGCAAGATTATGAACGCCTTTACGGGGGGACAGGAGAGCGTGGCGCTGCAGCGGAAGCTCGGGGGCAGGCCGGAGGTATGCTCGGTGTACAGCTACCTCTCCTACGTGTTTGAGCAGGATGATGCCAGGCTGGAGGAGAGGTACAGGGCGTGCAGGGGGGGTGAGATGCTGTGCGGGGAGTGCAAGCAGTACCTGGCAGAGCGGGTGCTGGAGTTCCTGAGGGAGCACCAGAGGCGGAGAGAAAGAGCAAAGGACAGGCTGGAGGAGTTCATGGTGAGGGATTAGATAGCGGGGCTCTTGTGGAGGGGGTGAAACTTGGCCAGGTAGCGCTCAGGAGCCCTGCATTATATTATATTCGCCCTGGCAGTCATACGACTCTCCTCCACAGCTATTAAGTGCCAGGGCATTTACGGAGAATTCAGGAGTGCCGGGGGCGGGCTTCGAACCCGCGGCTTCCACGTATCCCAGGAGTGCCTGCACGAGGCACAAGCCTCTCCCTATGAGCGTGGCACTCTAACCAGGCTGAGTTACCCCGGCGGAATACATTCAGCCTCCAGTAACCATGTAAACCATATTCACACCCTGCCGTAGGTTGCCACAGCCTCCCCGTAGGCGAGCACGTGCCCCTTCATGGCACTCTCAAGCTCCTCCCTGCTCGCCCCGGGCTCAAGCTCAAGCAGGGTATCAAGGGCGTAAACCCTGAAGAAGTACCTGTGGGGCTTCCCCGGAGGAGGACAGGGCCCCGCGTACCCCACCCTGCCGAAGTCGTTGAGCCCCTGCACCGCTCTCACGGGAGCCTCAACCATGCCCTGCTTCGGCAGGTTCGCCGGCACATCCCCAGGCGCTAAGTTCCACACCACCCAGTGGGTGAAGGTGCCACCGGGAGCATCCGGGTCGTCCATTATTATGGCGAGAGCCTCCGCGCCCTCAGCCCCGCCTATCCTGAGCTCGGGAGACACATCCGCACCATCGCAGGTGTGCACCGCGGGAAACTCCGAGAAATCAAGCTCAACGCTCAGCCTGCCCTTGGCCGGCGCGGCGGTGCACCCGGCGAGAGCCGCAACCACAACCAGAAACGCGCCGCTCAGCCTCACACACGCACCCCCTTCCATCATGACAACACATCACCCCGCACTCTTATCACATCTGCAACAAAAAAAGATTTCGCAGCTCAGAGCATGTAGAGGACATGCGCTGGCTTCTCGCAGGCACGGGCGTGCTCCTTCTCCTGAGCGTTCTTCTTCTGCAGCAGAGCCGGGCTCCTGAGAGTGAGGGGTGGATATGGAACGACCTCTCAAGGGCAATGAGCGAGGCGGAGGAGCAGAAAAAACCCGTGCTGATAAACTTCTGGACACCATCCTGCTACTGGTGCATCAGGATGGACGAGGTCATGCAGGACCCCGAGGTCAGGCGGGTGATGGAAGAGTACGTGCTGCTGCGGGTGGACACCAGCAGGCGGGGCTCGGAGCAGCTGCTCAGGAGGTACCGCATCTACGGCACCCCCGCCTTTGTGGTGCTCTCTGAAGACGGAGAGGTGCTCGCCACCGCCACCGGGTACATGCCCAAGGACAGGTTCCTGAGCTTCCTGCGGGAGTCATTACCATAATATTTGCATAAGTTAGGCAGACTCTGGATAACTGAAATTTTCACGGAGGTGATTCGTAGGCAGGTTTGGGTATGGCGGCCACAGCGGAGGGGCCACACCCGTTCCCATCCGAACACGGAAGTAAAGTCCTCCAGCGATCCCGGTGGTACTGGGGTGCGAGAGCCCCCGGGAAGCCGGGGACGCTGCCAGCCCATCCTGCTAACCTTTTTATTGAAGGAGCGGAAGAGTGTATGAGATGCCCTGGTGGTGTAGCCCGGCCTATCATACAGGACTGTCACTCCTGTGACTCGGGTTCAAATCCCGGCCAGGGCGTCCCCCTACAACCAAAGAGGTAAGCCCGCATGACAGGTGTGACGCACGAGGAGGTGTATTTTCTGCAGGCAATCTCGCGCCACGGGCCCGTAGCTCAGTCTGGCGAGAGCACCGGCCTTTTAAGCCGAGGGTCGCGGGTTCAAATCCCGTCGGGCCCGCTTTGCACGAAGGGGTGGTGGAAGTGAGAAGGGTGGTTGACATTTCAAAACACGAGCTTGTGCCGAAGCATGAAGTAATGAGCGAGGAGGAGGCAAAGGAGCTTCTGGAGCGCCTGAACATAACCAAGGGGCAGCTTCCAAAGATACTCAAAAGTGACCCGATGGTTCAGAAGATAAAGGCAAAGCCCGGGGATATAATAAAGATAACCCGCAAGAGTCCGACCGCGGGTACCACCATCTACTACCGCGTGGTCGTGAACGAGTGAGGAGGTGAGGAGACTTGAACACCAAGCCCATACTGCACTCTTTCCTCAGGAAGCGCGAGCTTGTCAGGCAGCACATAGACTCCTTCAACGACTTCATAGACAACCGCCTTCAGGCTATAGTTGACGAGACTGGTGTAATAGAGACCGACGTTGGAGTTGAGGTGGAGTTCGGCAGGATACGTGTCAACCAGGCGGAGGCTCTTGAGGCGGACGGCTCCTGGCACCCCATAGCCCCGATGGAGGCGAGGCTCAGGAACCTGAGCTACCTGTCCAGGGTTTTCTTGGAGATGCGGCTCCGCTGGAACGAGCGGGAGACGGAGTTTGAGTCAATAAAGATAGGGCAGATTCCCACCATGATAAAGTCCAACATATGCAACCTGCACGGGAAGAGCGATGAGGAGCTCATAGAGATGGGGGAGGACCCCCTGGACCCCGGAGGATACTTCATAATCAACGGCTCCGAGAGGGTGCTCGTCACCATAGAGGACCTGGCCCCCAACAAGATAATCCTGGAGAAAGGGGAGGAGTACTCCAAGATAACCGAGGTGGCAAAGGTCTTCTCCAAGCGGGGCGGCTTCAGGGCGCTCACCACCGTTGAGAGGGACCGTGAGGGGCTGCTCTGGGTGAACTTCCCCTCGGTGCCCGGAAGCATACCCCTTGTGGTCATGCTTCGCGCCCTCGGGATTGAGACCGACAGGGAGATAATGGAGGTCATATCCGAGAAGCCCGCTTACACGCACGACATCCTGCTCAACCTTGAGGAGTCATCCAGCGTGGCAAGCACCAGCGCGGCAATGGAGCTCATAGGCAAGAAGGTCGCAGCGGGGCAGGCAAGGGAGTACCGCCTCAAGCGGGCGGAGCAGGTGATAGACCGCTACCTGCTGCCCCACATAGGCGTTGAGCCCGAGGACAGGCTGAGGAAGGCGTACTACCTGGGCAGGATGGCTCTCAGGGTGCTGGAGCTTGCCAGAGGGCTCAGGGACCCGGATGACAAGGACCACTACGCCAACAAGCGCCTGCGCTTAGCTGGAGACCTCATGGAGGACCTCTTCAGGGTGGCCTTCTACAACCTCACCAGGGACATAAAGTACCAGCTTGAGCGCTCCGTGGTGAGGGGCAAGGAGCCCAGCGTTTACACCGCCGTTAGGCCGGATGTGCTCACCGAGCGCATAAGGCATGCCCTCGCCACCGGGAACTGGGTGGGTGGTAGAGCCGGTGTGAGCCAGCTTCTTGACAGGACCAACTACCTGAGCGTGGTCTCGCACCTGCGCAGGGTGGTTTCACCCCTCTCAAGGAGCCAGCCCCACTTTGAGGCGAGGGACCTGCATCCCACCCAGTTCGGCAGGATATGCCCCAGCGAGACACCGGAGGGGCCAAACTGCGGTCTGGTAAAGAACCTCGCCCTCGCCTGCGAGTTCTCAACCGGGATACCCGGAGATGAGCTGGTGCCCGTGCTGTATGAGATGGGTGTGAAGCCCATAAAGAGAGGTGTGTAGGCATGGAGGCGAACGTTTACGTTAACGGCAACCTTATAGGCACCCACGAGGACCCCCTGGCGCTGGTGGAGGAGATAAAGCGAGCCCGCAGGGCGGGAAAGATATCCCGCCAGACCAACGTTGCTTACTATGCCGAGACCGAGGAGGTGTACATCAACACCGACGAGGGCAGGGCAAGGAGACCCCTGATAGTGGTGGAGGACGGCAAGCCCTTGGTCACGGAGGAGGACATTAAAGCGGTTGAGAGGGGTGAGCTTACCTTTGACGACCTGGTGGAGCAGGGCAAGATAGAGTACCTGGACTCCGAGGAGGAGGAGAACGCCTACATAGCCATGACGCCCGAGGAGCTCACCCCGGAGCACACCCACTTAGAGATAGACCCGCTGCTGATGCTCGGGGTGTGCACCTCCGTCCTGCCCTTCCCGGAGTACAACTCCTCGCCCAGGAACACCATGGGGGCGGGGATGAGCAAGCAGGCTCTGGGCTTCTACGCCAGCAACTTCAGGTCACGCACCGACACCAGGGGGCATCTGCTCCACTACCCCCAGGTGCCTCTGGTCAAGACCGACATCCTGGATGCGGTGGGGTATGATGTGAGAGCCTCGGGGCAGAACTTCGTGGTGGCGGTGCTGTCCTACGCCGGGTACAACATGGAGGATGCCCTCATAATGAACAAAGCCTCCATTGACAGGGGGCTGGCGAGGAGCACCTTCTTCAGGAGCTACGAGGCTGAGGAGCGCAGGTATCCGGGTGGGCAGTACGACAAGTTTGAGATACCCGCCCCGGAGATACGGGGGTACAGGGAGGAGTCAGCCTACGCCTACCTGGGCGAGGACGGGCTGATTGAGCCGGAGAGCGAGGTGCGCTCCGGGCACGTGCTCATAGGCAAGACCTCGCCCCCGCGCTTCTTGGAGGAGGTGAGCGAGTACGGGCTGCTCAGGGAGAAGCGCAGGGAGACCTCAATAACGGTGCGCCACGGGGAGGAGGGCATAGTTGACATGGTCATGCTGACCGAGAACCACAACGGCAACCGCCTGGTGAAGATAAGGGTCAGGGACCAGCGCATACCCGAGCTCGGGGACAAGTTCGCCTCAAGGCACGGGCAGAAGGGCGTGATGGGCCTGATTCTGCCCCAGGAGGACATGCCCTTCACGGAGCAGGGCATCATACCCGACCTGATAATAAACCCCCACGCCATCCCCTCAAGGATGACGGTGGGTCAGGTGCTGGAGATGCTCGGGGGCAAGGTGGCGTGCCTTGAGGGGCGCAGGGTGGACGGCACCCCCTTCTCGGGTGAGAAGGAGGCTGACCTGCGGGAGGCGCTGAAGCGTGCGGGCTTCAAGAGCACGGGCAGGGAGATTATGTACAACGGCATGACCGGGGAGATGTTTGAGGCTGAGATATTCATAGGGGTGGTGTACTACCAGAAGCTGCACCACATGGTGGCTGGCAAGATTCACGCCCGCTCCCGTGGACCCGTGCAGGTCCTCACGAGGCAGCCCACCGAGGGCAGGGCGAGGGAAGGCGGGCTGCGCTTCGGTGAGATGGAGCGTGACTGCCTCATAGGGTACGGCGCAGCCCTGCTGCTCAAGGAGCGGCTGCTGGACGAGAGCGACCGGCACACCATGCTGGTGTGCGAGAAGTGCGGAAGCATAGCGGTGCACGACAAGACCAGGGACACCATATACTGCACCATCTGCGGCAGGGAGAGCGAGGCTGCCGAGGTTGAGGTGAGCTACGCCTTCAAGCTGCTGCTGGACGAGCTCCGCTCCCTCGGGATAAACCCCAGGCTGGAGCTCGGAGATAAGGCGTGAGGGGCAGGTGAGGCGCATGAGGATAATACCCAAGAAGGTTGAGAGGATAAAGTTCGGGCTGCTGTCGCCCGAGCAGATACGCAAGCTGGCTGAGGTTAAGATAGTAACCGCCGACACCTACGATGAGGACGGGTACCCCATAGAGGGCGGGCTCATGGACCCGCGCCTCGGGGTGGTGGACCCCGGCCTGCGCTGCAAGACCTGCGGCTCCCGCGTCGGGGACTGCCCGGGGCACTTCGGCAGGATTGAGCTTGCCCGCCCGGTTATCCACGTGGGGTACGCGAAGCTGATAAACAAGATCCTGAAGAGCACCTGCAGGGAGTGCGGCAGGATTCTGCTGCCCGAGGAGAAGATAGAGGAGTTCAGGCAGGAGCTCAAGAGGGCGAAGAGGATAGGCAAGAACGAGGAGCCCATAGTTGAGGAGCTCTTCAAGCTGGCGAGAGCCTCAAAGAGCTGCCCCCACTGCGGCGCCGAGCAGATGGAGATAAAGTTTGAGAAGCCCACCACCTTCATTGAGGTGATTGAGGGGAGGCAGCACAGGCTGTCCCCCATAGAGGTGAGGGAGCGCCTTGAGAGGGTTACCGACGGGGATGCGGAGGTCATGGGGTTTGACGTCAGCGTTGCCAGGCCCGAGTGGATGGTGCTCACCGTCCTCCTGGTGCCTCCCGTCACGGTGCGCCCCTCCATCACCCTTGAGTCGGGGGAGCGCAGCGAGGACGACCTGACCCACAAGCTGGTGGACATCATAAGGATAAACCAGCGCCTTGAGGAGAACATGGAGGCTGGGGCACCCCAGCTCATAATTGAGGACCTGTGGGAGCTGCTGCAGTACCACGTGACCACCTACTTCAACAACGAGGTTGCGGGGGTGCCTCCCGCAAGGCACCGCTCTGGAAGACCCCTGAAGACCTTAGCGCAGAGGCTCAAGGGCAAGGAGGGCAGGTTCAGGAGCAACCTCTCAGGCAAGCGCGTCAACTACTCCGCACGCACCGTCATCTCCCCCGACCCCAACCTCAGCATAAACGAGGTGGGGGTGCCGGAGATAATAGCCAGGGAGCTGACCATACCCGAGATAGTAACCCCAATGAACATAGACCGCCTGAAGGAGCTGGTGCGCAACGGTCCGCACCGCTATCCGGGAGCGAACTACGTTGAGCGCCCCGATGGAGCCAGGCTGAGCTTGGCGAGGGTGAGAGACATAGATGAGCTGCTTGAGAAGATTGAGCCCGGGTGGAAGGTGCACCGCCACCTGATAGACGGGGACATCGTGCTCTTCAACCGCCAGCCAAGCCTGCACCGCATGAGCATAATGGCGCACGAGGTGAAGGTGCTGCCCTACAAGACCTTCCGCCTGAACCTGTGCGTGTGTCCCCCCTACAACGCCGACTTTGACGGGGACGAGATGAACCTGCATGCGATTCAGAGCCAGGAGGCGAGAGCCGAAGCGAGGGTGCTGATGAGGGTGCAGGAGCAGATACTCTCCCCGCGCTTCGGGGGTCCGATAATAGGCGGAATCCACGACCACATCTCGGGGGCGTACCTGCTCACCCAGCCCGAGGTGAAGTTCACAAAGGAGGAGGCATTCCACCTGCTCTACGCCAGCGGGATAAGGAAGCCCCTGCCAGAGCCGGCGGTGGAGGAGAACGGCAGAGCCTACTACACGGGCAAGCAGATATTCAGCATGCTTCTCCCAGATGACCTCACCCTGAGGTACAGGGCAAAGGTGTGCAGGAAGTGCGAGAGGTGCAAGAAGGAGGAGTGCGAGTACGATGCCTACGTGGTGATTGAGAACGGCCAGCTAAGGTGCGGTGTCATGGACGAGAAGAGCTTCGGAGCCTTTGCAGGGGAGCTGCTTGACCGCATAGTCAAGGACTACGGCACCGATGCCGCCAGGGAGTTCCTGGACAGGGTGACGAAGCTGGTTATAAACTTCATAACCTGGCGCGGGTTCTCCACGGGCATAGACGACGAGGACCTGCCCGAGGAGGCGAAGGAGAGGATAGCGGAGATTCTTGATGAGGCTGAGAAGAGCGTGTTTGAGCTGATAAGAGCCTACAACGACAAGATTCTGGAGCAGCTTCCGGGCAGGAGCCTTGAGGAGACCTTGGAGATGCGCATAATGGAGGTGCTCAGCGAGGCGAGGGACAAGACGGGTAAGATAGCCAACGAGTACTTAGAGAGGGAGGAGAAGCGCAGGCGGCACGAGAACAGTGCACGAATAATGGCGGTCTCGGGAGCGAGGGGCAGCCTGCTGAACCTCACCCAGATGGCAGCCTGCGTGGGGCAGCAGTCTGTGAGGGGTGAGCGCATAAAGAGGGGCTACTCGGGCAGGACCCTGCCCCACTTCAAGGTGGGGGACATCTCGGCGAAGGCGAAGGGGTTCGTGAGGAGCAGCTACAAGCAGGGGCTGTCTCCGCTTGAGTTCTTCTTCCACAACATGGGCGGAAGAGAGGGTCTCGTTGACACCGCCGTTAGAACCTCGCAGAGCGGGTACATGCAGCGCAGGCTGATAAACGCCCTCCAGGACCTCAAGGTGGAGTACGACAACACCGTCAGGGATACCAGGGGGGTCATAGTTGAGTTCCAGCACGGCGAGGACGGGAGCGACCCCAGCAGGACCGACTGGGGCAAGATGGTTAATGTTAAGAACATAGTGCAGAAGTACGCCAGAACGGAGGCTGAGTAGAGATGCACCTGAGCAGGGAGGAGATAGATGCAAGGCTTGAGGAGCTCAGGGACAAGCTGCCCCAGAGCATACTTGATGAGCTGAGGCAGGAGCTGCACAGGGTTAAGCTCACCAAGGAGGCGCTGGAGAGCATAATTGAGGAGGTGCTTAAGAGGTACGAGTACGCCAGGGTTGAGCCCGGAGAGGCGGTGGGTGTGGTGGCTGCCCAGAGCATGGGCGAGCCAAGTACGCAGATGACGATGCGTACCTTCCACTACGCTGGTGTGGCAGAGCTCAACGTCACCCTGGGGTTGCCCAGAATCATAGAGATAGTGGACGCCAGAAAGAAGCCCTCAACCCCCATGATGACCATATACTTGGAGGAGGAGTACGCCAGGGACAGGGAGAAGGCGGAGCAGGTGGCGCAGGAGATTGAGACCCTGTACCTGGAAGACCTGCTTGAGAAGAGCGAGATTGATCTAATGCACCAGCGGGTGAACCTGTACTTTGATGAGTACGAGATGAGGCGAAGGAAGGTTGAGATGGAGGAGGTGGTGAAGAAGCTGAGCTCCGTCAAGGGTGTTAGCACAGAGGTTGCGGGTAACGTGGTGTCGGTGATACCGGAGAAGACGTCCAGCATAAAGGAGCTGAGGAAGCTGGAGAACAGGGTCAAGGGCATTCACCTGAGGGGAATTAAGGACATACGCAGGGTGGTGCTGCGAAGGGAGGGCGAGGAGTACGTGATATACACCGAGGGCTCCAACCTCAAGGACGTGCTGAGAATTGAGGGGGTGGACATTACAAGAACCAAGACCAACGATATCACGGAGATTCAGCGCGTGCTGGGAATTGAGGCTGGCAGGAACGCCATAATAAACGAAATCCAGGACACCCTCAACGAGCAGGGCCTTACCGTTGATGTCAGGCACCTGATGCTGGTGGCTGACATGATGGCGGTGGATGGCACCATAAAAGCCATAGGAAGGCACGGGGTGAGCGGTGAGAAGGCGAGCGTCCTGGCAAGGGCGGCCTTTGAGATAACTGTGGACCACCTGCTGCACGCTGCGGTGGCGGGGGAGTACGAGGAGCTTGAGGGGATAGTTGAGAATGTTATAGTTGGCAGACCCGTTAAGCTGGGCACGGGCATGGTGGAGCTCGTGATGCGCAGGGAGCTTGAGGAGGCTAAGGAGGTAAAGGAGGCTGAGTGAAGATGGACCTGGAGAGGGCAATCAGGCAGGCGGTGGACACGGGAAAGGTGCTGCTGGGCACTAAGCAGAGCCTGCAGGCGGTGAGGAACGGGGAGGCGAGGCTGGTGGTGGTGGCAGCCAACTGCCCCCAGGAGGCGAAGGAAGACCTGATGCGCTACTCAAAGCTCGCCGGGGTGCCGGTGTACGAGTACAGGGGCTCGGGAATGGAGCTCGGAGCGGTGTGCGGCAAGCCCTACGTGGTGAGCATGCTGGCGGTGATTGAGGCGGGGGATTCTGATATTCTTGAACTCGGTAGGGGGATAAAATAATGGAGGTTCTGAAGCTCTCCGCCAGGGAGATCAGCTACATCGCCCTTTTTGAGAGCATGACTGGTGCAGTGGTAAAGGACTGTGTGGTTGATGAGAGCGACGGCAGGGTGACCTTCGTGGTGAGGAAGGGCGATATGGGCATAGCAATAGGCAGAAGAGGTGCGAACGTGCAGAGGGTGGCGAAGGCGATAGGCAGGAAGGTTGAGGTGGTTGAGCACAGCTCAGACCCTGCGGAGTTCGTGGTGAATGTGCTCAAGCCTGCCAAGGTGGAGAGCGTTGAGGTTGATGAGGATAAGAAGCAGATAAGGGTAAGGCTGAGCATGCACGACAGGGAGAAGATGAGGCGGAAGGTGCTGGAGAGGGTGAGGGAGATAGTGAAGAGGCACCATGATATGGATGTTGTCATAGTGTGAGGTGGTTTGCGTGGCGAAGAAGCCTACCGGTGAGTTCACGGCAAGGAAGCTCAGGCTCAGAAGGAAGGAGTTCAGGTGGAGTGATCCCAAGTACAAGCGCAGGGTGCTCAGGCTCAAGGAGAAGTCAAACCCCTTAGGCTCGGCTCCCATGGCGAGGGGTATAGTGATTGAGAAGGTGGGTGTTGAGGCTAAGCAGCCTAACTCGGCTATAAGAAAGTGCGTGAAGGTGCAGCTTATAAAGAGCGGACGCCAGGTCACGGCGTTCGCCCCGGGTAACGGGGCTATAAACTTCATTGATGAGCACGATGAGGTGCTGATAGAGGGCATCGGCGGCAGGCAGGGCGGAAGCATGGGCGACATACCTGGGGTGAGGTTCAAGGTGATCGCCGTCAACGGTGTGCCCCTCAGGGAGCTCGTGCGGGGACGCAGAGAGAAGCCCGTAAGGTGATGAGGAGATGTTCAAGGTGTTCGGAATATGGGATACCACGGAGGTTGAGGTGCGTGACCCCAGCCTGAGGGCGTACATCAACCTGCGCCCCGTGCTCGTGCCCCACACCATGGGCAGGCACCTGCGCCAGTTTGGAAAGGCGGAGGTGCCCATAGTTGAGAGGCTGATAAACAAGATGATGGTCACGGGGCATGAGGGCAAGAAGCACAAGCGCACCTCGGGCAGAAATACGGGCAAGAAGATACTCGCCTCCGACATAGTGAAGGAGGCTCTCATGATAGTGGAGAAGCGAACCAAGAAGAACCCCATCCAGGTGCTGGTGGATGCCCTGATAAACGCGGGACCCAGGGAGGAGACCACCCGCCTCAAGTACGGGGGGATAGCGTACCACCAGAGCGTTGATGTGGCACCCCAGCGCAGGCTGGACCTGGCGCTGAGGTTCATAGCCATAGGGGCGGCGCGCCAGGCGTTCAAGTCAAAGAAGAGCATCGCCCAGGCGCTTGCCGACGAGATAATAGCTGCTGCAAACTACGACATGAAGTGCTACTCCATATCCAAGAAGGAGGAGATTGAGCGCATAGCAAAGGCTGCGAGGTAGGGTAATGGCCAAGCGGGACGAGCTTGTACGGCAGATTCAGGAGCTGATGCACAAGCCCGAGCAGATACGCAACATGGGGATAGTTGCCCACATAGACCACGGGAAGACCACCCTCAGCGACAACCTGCTCGCGGGTGCGGGGATGATGAGCTACGAGCTTGCGGGCAAGCAGCTGGTGCTGGACAGCGATGAGCTTGAGCAGCAGCGGGGCATAACCATAGATGCGGCCAACGTGAGCATGGTGCACGAGTACAGGGGTGAGAGGTACCTGATAAACATGATTGACACCCCCGGGCACGTTGACTTCGGGGGCAACGTGACCAGAGCCATGCGTGCCGTTGACGGGGTAATCGTGGTGGTGTGCGCCGTTGAGGGGGTGATGCCCCAGACGGAGACGGTGCTCAGGCAGGCGCTTAAGGAGCGGGTCAAGCCCGTGCTGTTCATAAACAAGGTGGACAGGCTGATAAATGAGCTCAGGCTGACTCCAGAGGAGATGCAGCGCAGGTTTGCCGAGATAATCTCGGAGTTCAACAAGATAGTCAGGGGGATGGCGCCCAAGGAGTTCAGGGATGCCTGGCAGGTGAAGGTGGAGAAGGGAAGCGTTGCCTTCGGCTCCGCCTACCACAACTGGGCGATAAACGTGCCCCTGATGAAGGCAACGGGCATAACCTTCAAGGATGTTATTGAGTACAACCAGAAGGGGGAGCAGAAGGCTCTCGCCGCAAAGGCAAAGGTGCATGAGGTGCTCCTGGACATGGTGGTGAAGCACCTCCCCTCGCCCCTGGAAGCCCAGAAGTACAGGATACCCAGGATATGGCCGGGGGACCTGGAGAGCGAGGATGCGAGGGCGATGCTCACCTGCGACCCGAAGGGCAAGCTGGCGCTCATGATAACCGACATACGGGTTGACCCCCAGGCGGGGGAGGTTGCCACGGGCAGGCTGTTCTCGGGCACCCTGAGGCGCAGCCAGGAGGTTTACCTGTGCAACGCCAAGACCAAGACCAGAACCCAGCAGGTTGGGGTTTACCTGGGCCCTGAGAGGCTGCCCACCGAGGAGGTCACGGCTGGGAACATAATAATGGTCACGGGCATGAAGAACGTCCAGGCGGGGGAGACGGTTACCTCCCCGGATGACCCCATAGAGCCCTTTGAGGAGCTGCGCCACTACTCCGAGCCCGTGGTTACTGTGGCGGTGGAGGCGAAGAACACCAGGGACCTGCCCAAGCTCATTGAGGTGCTGAACGTCATGGCGAGGGAGGACCCGACCCTGAGGGTGGAGATAAACGAGGAGACGGGGGAGCACCTGCTCTCCGGCATGGGCGAGCTCCACCTTGAGGTGGTCACCCACAGGATAAGGGAGAAGGGGGTTGACATTGAGGTCTCGCCTCCAATAGTGGTGTACAGGGAGAGCGTGGCAAAGAGCTCAAAGCCCGTGGAGGGCAAGTCACCCAACAAGCACAACCGCTTCTACTTCGTGGTTGAGCCCCTTGAGAAGGAGGTGCTTGAGGCTCTCAGCGAGGGTGAGCTGAACCCCCAGAGGTACAAGGGCAAGGAGCTGGGAAGGGCGCTGGAGAAGGCTGGCATGAAGAAGGAGGACGCCAAGGGCGTGGTGGCGGTGTACCAGAACAACGTGCTCACCGACGTTACCAAGGGTATCCAGTACCTGAACGAGACCATGCCCCTGATACTGGAGGGCTTCCAGGAGGCGATGAACGAGGGACCCTTGGCGAAGGAGCAGGTGCTGGGGGTCAAGGTGAAGCTGGTGGACGTGAAGCTCCACGAGGATGCGGTGCACAGGGGTCCGGCTCAGGTCATACCCGCCGTGAGGGAGGCGATACGCCAGGCGATGCTCCAGGCCGAGGCTCACCTGCTTGAGCCCAAGCTCAGGGTGTTCATACAGGTGCCCCAGGACTACATGGGGGCGGTGACCCACGAGATACAGCGCAGAAGGGGCAGCATCCTGGACATGCGCCAGGAGGGCGAGCTGATAGTGATTGAGGCAAAGTGCCCTGTTAGCGAGATGTTCGGCTTTGCAGGGGACATAAGGAGTGCCACCGAGGGCAGAGCGCTGTGGAGCACCGAGTTTGCTGGATTTGAGCGGCTTCCTGCAGAGCTGCAGGAGACGGTGATAAAGAAAATCCGGGAGAGAAAAGGTTTAAATTAGGGTAACGTGATAATACAGGAGCACAAAGGAGGTTAGGAAAGATGGCGGAGAAACCACATCTGAACCTGGTGTTTATAGGACACGTGGACCACGGTAAGTCCACAACGGTGGGAAGGCTGCTGTTTGAGATGGGTGCCATTGGAGAGCACATAATCAGGCAGTACCGCGAGGAAGCGCAGAAGATAGGCAAGGCAACCTTTGAGTTCGCCTGGGTCATGGACAGGCTGAAGGAGGAGCGCGAGAGAGGTCTCACCATAGACATCTCTCACCAGAAGATGGAGACGGACAAGTACTACTTCACCATCATTGACGCCCCGGGACACAGGGACTTCATCAAGAACATGATCACCGGCGCCTCCCAGGCGGACGCTGCGGTGCTCGTGGTGGACGTGGCCCAGAAGGACGAGAAGGGCGGGCTGATGCCCCAGACCAAGGAGCACGTGTTCCTCGCCAGAACCCTGGGAATACAGCAGTTCATCGTGGCGATAAACAAGATGGACGCCGTGGACTGGAGCAAGGAGAAGTTTGAGGAGGTCAAGGGTCTCCTGGACAAGCTGTTCAGGATAGTCGGGTACAAGCCCGAGCAGATAACCTACGTGCCGATTTCAGCGCTGCAGGGCGAGAACATAGTGAAGAAGAGCGACAAGATGCCCTGGTGGGATGGTCCCACCTTAGTTGAGGCGCTGAACCAGCTCAAGGAGCCCGAGAAGCCCGTTGACCTGCCCCTGCGCATACCCGTGCAGGACGTTTACTCCATCACCGGCATAGGCACGGTGCCTGTCGGCAGGGTGGAGACCGGCGTGCTCAAGCCCGGGGACAAGGTGATATTTGAGCCTCCGGGAGTAACCGGGGAGGTCAAGAGCATTGAGATGCACCACGAGCAGATACCCAAGGCTGAGCCCGGTGACAACATAGGCTTTAACGTGCGTGGCGTGGGCAAGAACGACATAAAGCGCGGTGACGTGTGCGGCCACACCGACAACCCGCCCACGGTGGCGAAGACCTTCACGGCGCAGATAATAGTGCTGCAGCACCCCAGTGCCATAACCGTCGGCTACACTCCGGTGTTCCACGCCCACACCGCCCAGGTTGCGTGCAGGATAATAGAGCTCATCAGCAAGCTTGACCCGCGCACGGGCAACGTGCTGGAGAAGAACCCGCAGTTCCTGAAGACCGGAGAGGCAGGGGTTATAAGGGTGCAGCCCACCAAGCCCCTGGTCATAGAGAAGGTGAAGGAGATTCCGCAGCTGGGCAGGTTTGCCATTAGAGACATGGGCATGACCGTGGCTGCGGGAATGGTGGTGGACATAGAGAAGGCGAAGTAAGCCTTCTCCTTTTATTTTTGATAAAGGGGGTGCGGCAATGCACAGGGCAAGGATAAAGCTGAGCGCAACGGACCACAAGAAGCTTGAGGAGGTGTGCAGGCAGGTCAGGGAGATTGCGGAGAAGACGGGAGTGGAGATGTCCGGACCCATACCCCTGCCCACCAAGAGGCTGCGCGTGCCAGTGCGTCGCTCACCTTCGGGCGACGGCACCGCCACCTGGGAGAAGTGGGAGATGCGCATTCACAAGCGCCTGATTGACATAGAGGCTGATGAGCGCACCATGAGGCAGATAATGCGTGTACGTGTGCCAGACGGTGTGAACATAGAGATTGAGCTCAGGACCTGATTCTTCTTCTTCGCAGCAGGTAGCTCACCCAGAGCAACTCGGTGCTCAGGCTTTTCCGAGAGCGCGGAGCAGGCGCCTGAGCTTGTCCAGCACGTCCTTTGGGTCAGCTCCCAGGATTCTCACCATCGCCTCCTTTCCCACCCCTCCGGTGTCATATACCACCTCGGCATCTCTGCACCTCTCCAAGGCTCTGAGGGTGCCCCACTCCATGGTGCTCACCCCCTCGGGCTCCTCCTCCCGGGAGAAGCTGCTCACCTTCAGCCCCGCCCTGCGGGCAGCCTCAACCACCTCATCCGAGTACCTGACGTTTAGCGCCGCCCTAACCTCAGGGCGCACCCTCTGGGCGGCTATCACCACCCGCGAGAGGTGGGAGGAGCCCCCGAAGGTCACCCAGCCCGC
>Ga0256830_1000321_pt1 | contig 41385 bp, 35 predicted proteins | sample 128326metaG_FD_190537 | JGI IMG/M metagenome (GOLD analysis project Ga0256830, IMG submission 190537) | Hydrothermal vent microbial communities from Lau Basin, Pacific Ocean - 128-326 | ecosystem: Environmental > Aquatic > Marine > Hydrothermal vents | place: Pacific Ocean: Lau Basin | collected...
CCAGAGCCTTGAGGAGGCCTCCACGGAGCGCAGAACGTGGCAGGAGAGGGTTCTGGAGACCTGGAGGCCGTTCGGGTCTTGGAGTCCCACCCAGGCCGGATGAGCTGACTACGGCCCGATTTGGAATTCTTCAGGGACGACGACAACACGACGCACGACGCCCCTCCCCATTCTTGGACCAACAAGTGGACTCGAAAGTGACAAAGCTATCATGATACGTGTTGATGACATAAAACAAGCAATTTTTGATTCGGTGCCTGTTGATTCTTTTTGGAACACAGGAGAGACCAAAGAGCTAAAAATGCATCGGATTCATGCTTACCCTGCCAAATTTCCGGCCTTCATTACTACAAAGGCTCTTGTTTTTGCACAACAAAACGGGGTCGAAACATCATGTGTGGCAGATGTTTTCTGCGGTTGTGGTACTGTAGCGTTTGAAGCAAAACGAAATAATATCCATTTCTGGGGCTGCGACATAAACCCGGTGGCAACGATGATTGCCAAAGCAAAAAGCCGGAAGTACCAGCCTTGGCGGTTGCAAAAGTACTATGAAGCTATCATTGAAGCATTTCTGAGGTCTACCTTTGACAATGCTTATAGCTCGGCAAATGAGCGACTTAAATATTGGTATGACCGAGAGCATTACGAGGACCTATTCCGTCTGAAGAGCGCAATTGAAGAATCTACATCTCCAAGTAGCGATTATCGTTTATTCTTTACTTGTGCATTCTCTAATATCCTCAAAGCAACCTCTCGTTGGCTGACAAAGTCCATAAAACCACAAATTGATCCATGCAAAAAACCAACTGATGTGATGGTGGCTTTTAAGGATCAGTGCAAATTCATGATGGCGGCGAATGAGGAAAGCGACGTCTCCGGAGAATCAACTATTGACATCATTACTGGAAACTTCCTTGATCCATCGGTCAATAGGCCGAAAGTAGACATGATAATTACCAGTCCCCCCTATGTCACTTCTTATGAATATGCGGATCTACATCAGTTGTCATCGCTATGGCTAGGTTTTGCTGAGGACTACAGAGAACTTCGAAACGGCTCTATTGGTAGTCTTCACCATGTTTATAATTTTGAAAGAGAATTGAAACGGCTGAACAACACCGGCAGCAGTATTGTATTTAGGTTGTTGGACAGGCATAAACCGAAGGCCCGTTCAGTCGCGAAATACTTTCTGGATATGCAACAGGTTGCCGCTGTATGTCATTCGATGCTTAATAACGGAGGAATGGCACTGTTTGTTATCGGGAATACAGAATACAAAGGCGTAAAAATAGATAATGCCTGTCATCTCGCTGAATCTTTGTTTAGCAGTGGTTTCGCTGATGTATATGCTACTAAACGTAGGATCAGTAAAAAGATTTTAACTCCATATCGGGACAAGCGAGGCCGTTTTACTACAGATGACTTGGGGCGAAAAGTGTACAGTGAAGAATTTATCCTGATTGGGAGGAAGTGATGGCAAAATGCAAAAAGCTGAAAATACGTCCCTATGCTAGGTTGCTGACCATGCTTGGGGAACAGCTCATTAAAAATGAGAGGATCGCTCTAATAGAACTAATTAAAAATGCTTATGACGCCGACTCTCCATGGGTAAAAATATCGTTTGTTGGGTTCAATGACAATTTTCGTTTCGATTCCGAATCTAAAATTGTCATAGAAGACAGCGGTTGTGGCATGAATGCTGAGATTATTGAAGAGCACTGGCTAAACCCTGCAACACCGGAAAAGTTGCGGAGAAAAGCCAAGAAGAATACAACACCGTCAGGGCGGATCATTCAAGGAGAAAAGGGTATTGGCCGTTTTGCAATCCTTAAGCTGGGTCGCAAAATCAAAGTTATTACTCGAGCAAAGGGCGAGAATGTCGAGCACGTTGTTGACTATGATTTTTCCAAATACGATGACGATTTTCTATCGGAGGAAGGTAAAGCTAAAAATCTTTTTATTGATGATTTGAGCGTTTCTCTTCAAACTCAGAATCCTAAAATAATTCGGGAGTATTTGTTCCCGTTGGGAGCGAGGAAGGTTAAACGACCTCCCCACGGAACCCGTATTGAAATCTCAGAACTTAAAGGTAGTTGGTCTGAGAAAAAAGTCGAGGCTGTTTATCGAGATATTGCCCGGCTTGAATCAATATTCTCCCATAATATCCAGAGAACTGACAAGGATCCAAAAGAATCTTTCGTAGTCCGGATATACAAAGATGAAAGAGCGCTTAATTATCAAGAACAATATCTTGAGAAGCTGCACACACTGCTCGAAGACCGCTCGGTTATACGCATTGAAAATGGTGTTTACGATGACAAAAAAAACGAGTTTCGGTTTGTGTTGAATGGGACATCTCAAGTTCTTAAATTGCGCGAGCCTAGTCTTATGGGGCTTAAAGTCTTTAAAGATCATTTCGATAAGGGCGGCAAGGTCTTGGATGAAAGAAATACCGAATGCGGCCCTTTCCAGTTTGGCTTTTATATTTTTGATTTCAGCCCAAAGGCTCCGCCTAAGTTTAACTTAGATAGAGATGATAAAGAAATTATACGAGATCATCGTATTTATCTGTATCGGGATGGTATTCGAGTCTACCCATATGGTGAGCCAGACGATGATTGGTTACGCATTGATGCGTATCGCGGCACTGTAGCGGCTGGGCACTTCCTCAGCAATGATCAGGTCGTTGGTTACATCAATATCTCTCAAAAAGAAAATCCAAAGCTTAAAGATAAAACCAATCGTGAAGGCCTGATTGAGGAAGGCAATGCAACGGCAGATTTTATTGCATTGCTACAGGTATTCTTGGCCTATATTCGGCAGAAGCCTTATGCGCGTTATAGAAACGATATTAAGGATAAAAATGAACAAGATGTTTTTAGAAGTGAGCAAGTCCAAAGGGAATTTGAGGCGCTTAAAAAAGTAGTTAAGGATAACAAGCAAGCCCTTAATCTTATTTCCAAAGCTGAAAAAGAATATAAGGTAGAACGGCGTTACCTCATAAGGCGTGCGGAAACTACAGAAGATTTAGCAGGGGTTGGCCTCTCGGTTGAAACCGCTTCACACGACATTATGGCAATCATGAGCAAGGCTATGGCGGGTATCGATAGCCTCATTCGAGATTCTGTACATGATGATTTGGATCAAAACGAATTACATAAAGAACTGCAATCACTTCGCGGAATGCTATCTTTTATTGAAGCGCAACTCAAAGACATCCAACTGCTGTTCAAGTCCTCTAAGCAACGACGTAGGAATATAAAAGTCAAAGAGGTTTTGGAAAAAGTCGAGCGCATATATCGTCGGCTTCTAAAAAAGGAAGGCATTGAACTTGTTATCCAGGGGATTGGTTCCCCACTGCTTGCGAAGACAACGGATGCGGTTCTGTTGCAGCTCCTCTTAAACCTATTTGACAATTCTGTTTACTGGCTTCAACAGTCCTCTGTACAGGCGAAGAAAATAGAAATTCTCCTGGATGGTGACAATGGGCAGATGGTTTTCTCTGATAACGGTCCAGGAGTTGACAAGGAAGATGCTCCTTATATTTTCGAGCCATTTTATTCTGGGAAAGGTGAAGAAGGCCGCGGACTTGGTTTGTATATCGCTAGGCAACTTCTTGAAAGAAATGATTACTCAATTGAATTGGCGAGGCTGAAATCAGAAAAGATCTTACCGGGAGCGAACTTCGTGGTTAATTTTGTCGCGGAGGACAAATAAATGGAAACGGTTTTCACAGGAATTGCGGTTGTTATTGATGATGAGATAGGTCAAGATCGCGCTATTGATAATCTTGTTTCTCAGATAAATAAGCGCCGAATGCCTTGCCTAACATACGACCAATTACCGGAAACCGATGTTATCCATCATTTCAGCGGCATTTCTTTTATTATTCTTGACTGGAAATTACATAATAACAATGCCGTAGCTGACACCACAGAAGGCGTACGCCTTCCTGAAGGTGCAAGTGAAGCCAACATTCGGGAAAACATTGATTTTCTTAAGGAGCTTATAAAGTCATGTTTTGTCCCCATCTTCATTTTTACAAACGAATCAAAAGACGATGTTATCTCTAAACTAAAAGAGCATAGTTTATATCACGAAAATGGATGTAATCGTATTTTTATAAAAAATAAGAGTGAATTATCTGGGGAAAACAATACTGCTCGAAGTCGACTCTTCAAAACAATAGATGAATGGGCTATTAGAAATCCGTCAATATATGTGCTTAAAACGTGGGAGAAAGAATATCATAAAGCAAAAAATAAATTATTTAATGAGCTTTTTGAAATTAGTCCTTACTGGCCAAAGATTTTATGGAAATCCTTTGCAGACGATGGATCAAACAAATCTCTCGAACTTGGCGAAATGATTACACGCAATATATACACTAGAATGTCGCCATTTGAATTTTCCGATGAGATTCTTAAGAAACGAGGACCAGGGATTGAGAAAGATGCGATAAGAAAAGTACTTGAGGGAGAACGGTTCATAAGGTCGGATCATCTGCAGGCGAACGATATTGGTACAGGCGACATCTTCAAAGAAGAATATGTTGATAACGGTAGTAGAAAATTCAGATATTATTTGAATATTAGGGCACAATGTGACCTGCTTCGTTCATCAAGTCCTGACAAGATAGAGCTTTATTGTCTTAAAGGGCGCGTCATAGACGAAAAAACGATAAATAAAAAATCTGGAATTCCCTTTATGGAGGGGCAGTTTATAGAAAAGGTCAACCATGCCATAATAGGATGTATTGATGATGGTATAATTATCGAGTTTCTATTTCGTGATCTAAAAGTAAAAAAATGGAAAGACCTAAAAAGCACGCGTATCGGTCGCCTTCTTCCACCTTACATAACTCGTATCCAGCAACGTTATGCTCTTTACTTACAGCGACAAGGGCTTCCACGTACGCCTGAAGTGGCAGTTATGGGAAATGGGAGCAGTGATAGCTCTGGGGAGACGGATAGACCATGAGTGGAATAAATGAATTGACCCTTGAAACACGGTACTGACATTAAGGGAGGCGGCGTTGACAGATTTTTGGGTTATTGCGGAGCGGGCTTCCGCGTTTCCTCGACGGCCGTGGGGGGCCGGGTTGCGGCGCGCGGGGAAGCTATCCTTGCAAATGGAAAGGCATCCTTTTGTTTTGCAAGCATGATTTGCCGAACGCTCCGGTCCCAGGTGGAATGATTCCTTCGCCGGCATCCGGTGGCGGTGCTCCTGGGCCCCCGTCAGGTGGGCAAGACCACCCTCGCCAAGGCGATCCTCCGCGAATGGGAGGGACCGGCCGTCTACCTGGACCTGGAACTCCCCTCCGATGCGAACAAGCTGCGCGATCCCGAGCTGTACCTGCGCCGGCTCGCAGACTCTCTGGTCATCCTCGATGAGATCAGCGTGTGCCCGACCTCTTTCCGGTGTTGCGAGCTCTCGTGGATCAGCACCGGATTCCTGGCCGGCTCTTTCTGCTCGGCTCGGCGTCGCCCGAGCTCACCCGCCACGCGTCCGAGACCCTGGCGGCCCGGGTGGTCCGGTGCGAGCGCGGAGCGAGGAGATGATCGAGGTCTTTCGGATCCTAACCTCCCTTCCTTCCGGCCTCCCGGCGGGCCGAAGGCCCAGAGGCCAAGAAGCATGAGGGCCTTTTCGTTCGTCCACGCGGCCGACCTGCACCTGGACGCGGCGTTCCAGGGGTTCGCCGGCCTGCCCGATTCCCACGGCCACGTGTTCGAGACGTTGCGGCGGGCCACGTTCGAGGCGTTCGGGAACCTGATCCGGCTGTGCCTGGACGAGCGGGTGGACTTCCTCCTGGTGGCCGGCGACGTGTACAACGCGGCCGATCGCAGCCTGAGGGCCCAGCTGGCGTTCCGGGACGGCATGCGGCACCTGGCCGAGGCCGGCATCCGGGCCTACGTGGCCCACGGCAATCACGACCCCCTCGACTCCCGGGTCCACTCGGTGCGGCTGCCCGACACCGTGCACGTGTTCGGCAAGACCGAGTCCTCGGCGGTGTTCGAGAAGGAGGGGGAGCCGGTGGCCCGGATCCACGGAGCGAGCTTCCCCACCCGCACCGTGGGAAAGCGGTTCGCCCGGAAGATCCAGCGGGAGGGGCCCGAGCCGTTCCAGATCGGGCTCCTGCACTGTACCGTGGGCCCCCACGCCGGGCACGAGCAGTACGTGCCCCGCACCCTGGACGAGCTGCGCCGGGCCGGGCTCGACTACTGGGCCCTCGGCCACGTCCACACCCGGAGCGAGCTTTCGGAGCGCGACCCGTTCGTGGGGTACCCGGGCAACCTCCAGGGGCTCCACGCCAACGAGACCGGCCCCCGGGGCTGCTTCCTGGTGCGGGTGGACGAGGCGGGCCGGATGGCCCCCCCGGAGTTCGTGGCGGTGGACGCCGTGCGCTGGAGCCGCCGCACCCTGTCCATCGAGGGGCTGCCCGACATCCCCGCCCTGGAGCAGGCGCTCGGGGCCCTGCTCGACGAGGAGGCCCGCGGCAGCGACGGGCGGCCGGTGGTGGTGCGGATCGAGCTGAGCGGCCGGGGGCCCCTGCACGGCGAGCTCCTGCGGAGCGGCACCGCGGCCGCGCTCCTCGAGTCGACCCAGCGGGCCGGGGCCGATCTCGACCCGTTCGTGTGGCCGGAGCGGGTGGAGGTGCGCACCCGGCCCGAGGTGGACCTCGACCGGCGCCGCTCCGGTGACGACTTCGTGGGGGAGTGCCTTCGGCTGATCCAGGAGTACCGCGGGGCCGGCGCCGGCGGGCGGGAGCCGTTGCGGGCCTGCCTCGACGAGCTGTTCGGCCACCCCCGGGCGTCGCGTTTCCTTCCGGACCTGACCGACGACGACCTGCTCGAGCTCCTGGACGAGGTCGAGACCCTGTGCGTGGACCGGCTCGTCCCGGCGGAGGAGGGGTGATGCGCCTCGTGGAGATCCACGTCGATGGGTTCGGGGCGCTCCGGGATCGGTCCATCACCGACCTGCCGCCGGGCCTGTGCGTGTTCCACGGAGCCAACGAGGCCGGCAAGAGCACCCTGCTGGCGTTCGTGCGGCGGATCCTGTTCGGGTTCCCCGACCGCCGGTCCAACGTGAACCACTACGACTGCGTGCACGGGGGCAAGAAGAAGGGGCGCCTGGTGTTCCTCCGGGGCGACGAGCGCGTGGTGGTGGAACGGGTCGAGGGCGCCCGGGGCGGGCCCGTGAAGGTGGTGTTCGCGGACGGCACCCAGGGCGGCGAGGTCGAGCTGAGCCGGCTTCTGGGCAGCACCACCCGCGACGTGTACCAGAGCGTGCTCGCCTTCAGCCTGGACGAGCTCCAGACCTTCGAGACCCTTGCGAGCAACCAGGTGGCCGACGCCCTCTCGGTGGCGGCCATGGGCGAGAACCCCCAGCGGCTCGGGCAGGTGCGGGCGGAGTGGGAGAACGAGCTCCGGGAGCTGTTCACCCCCAGGGCCCACAAGGCCGCGGTCACCGAGGGGCTGCGGAGGATCGAGGACCTCCGGGACCGCGTCCGGGAGATGGAGCGGGACCCGGAGGCCTACGCCCGCCTGTGCGAGGAGATCGCCTCGCTGGAGGACGAGCTCCGGTCACTGGAGTCCGAGCGCAGGGAGAAGGGGGGGCTCCTCGTGGAGGTCCGCAACCTCATCCACGCGTGGCCGGACTGGCACGCGCGGGCCTTGGCCGCGGCCGAGCTTGCCGAGCTGCCCCGGGTGCCCTCGTTCCCCCCCGACGGGATCGGCCGGCTCGAGACCCTGGCGGGGGAACGCAGGACCCTCGAGCGGACCGGCGCCCAGCTCGGGGAACGTCTCCACGAGGTCCGGCGGGAGCTGGCCGCCGTCGAGTGGGACGGGGCGCTCCTGGCCGAGGCCCGGGCGGTGCGGGGGCTGGAGCGGGGCCTGAGCGGGTTCGAGGAGGCCCAGGGCCAGGTCCGGTCCCTGGAGCGCGAGCTCCAGGACCTGGAGCGGCGGCTGGAGTCCCTGGCCCGGGAGATCGGGCCGGGGTGGGCCGACCCGGAACGGCTGAGGCGGTTCGACCTGTCGAGCCGGAGCCGGGAGGCGTTCAGGGAACTCCAGGAGGCGGTGCGGGAGGGCCGGCACCGGGTGGAGGCCCTGCAGCGGGAGCGGGAGGCCGCCGAGAGGGCGCGGGCCGAGGCCGTGGAGATCGAACGCCAGCGGGCAGAGGCGTACCAAGAGATCCCGGAGCCTCCCCCCGGCCTCGACGAACGGGAGATCCAGGCCCATCACAGCAAACAGCAGCACTTTGCCGCGGCGCTTCGCGACCTGCCCTTGCGCAGGGAGGAGCTGCGCCGGGAGCGGGACGACCTGGCCCGGTTCCTCCAGGAGGTGGACCTGGACTGGCCCGAGGAGCGGATCGAGGGGCTCACCGGCACGGTGACCCTGCGGGAGGGGGTGCGCCGGGCCCAGGACCGCCTGGCCCGGGCCGACGAGGCGGTCACGCGCGCGGAATTGGCCGAGCGCCAGGCCCGGGAGCGGCTCGAAGAGGCCCGGGTCAAGGCGCTCCAGGCAGAGGGGCGGCTCGGGGAGGCCCCGGCCCCGCCCGTGCGGGACGAGGACGAGCTCCGGCAGCGCCGGGACCTGGTGCGCCGGCTCCGGGCCCGGCACGGGGCCGTGCTGCGCCTGGAAGCTGAGGTCCGGGCGGGGGAGCAGCGCCTGGCCGACCTGGAGGAGTCGCTGAGCGTCCGGGGCGGGCCCGACTCGGACGCCGGGACCCGGCTGCCCGGGTGGGTGTGGGGCGCGGCCGGCGTCGGCCTGGTGGCCGTGGCCGGCTGGGCGCTCCAATCCGGGAACGCGGCGCTGGCGGCCGCCCTGGCCGTGCTGGCCGCCGGGGGGGCGGTCGGGTACGGGCTCGTGCGGCGGCGCACCGCCCAGGTGGCCGCCGCGGAGCAGGCCCTCCGCAGGAGGCGCGACCAGGTGCGGGCCGAGCGGGAGGCCCTGCAAGACCGCCTCGGGGCGGCCCGGAAGGAGCTGGCCGACCTGTGCGAGGCCGGTGGGATCCCCGTGCCGGTCACGGACGAGGTGCTGGAGACCCTGGAGGCGGAGCTCGACGCCTGGGCCGGCCAGCTCCGGGAGCGCCGGATGCTGCTTCGGGCGGCGGACGAGGCCCGGGCCGAGCAGGCCGAGGCGGGAAGGAGGCTCGAGGCGGCCGAGCAGACCCGGGCCGAGGCGGGGCGGGCCCTGGAGGCGGCCCGCCGGGAGTGGGCGGACTGGCTCGGCCGGAACGGCTTCGACCCCTCCCTGTCGCCGGACATGGCCGTGGACGTGCTGCGCCGGTTGGAGGCGGCCCGGGAGCGGATGCGCTCGATCCGTAGCCTCGAGGACCGGATCGAGCGCATGGAGGAGACGTTGCGCGCAGACGTGGCCGGGCTCAACGCGCTCCTGGCGCGCCTGGGTCGGCCACCGGTGGAGCCGGAGTGGTTCGTGGAGACGGTCGGCAACCTGCTCGCCGAGGCGGACCGCGTCAAGGAGCTCGTGCGCCAGAAACAGGCGGCCCGGGAACGGGCCGAGGAGGCCCGCCGGAACCGGGAGCGGGCCGAGGAGGCCCTGGGGCAGGCCGACGAGCGGCTTCGGGACGCGCGCCAGGCCCTGGAGCGCGCCGAGGCGGCGTGGGCCGCCTGGGTCCGCGAGCAGGGCCTGCCCGAAGGGCTGTCGGTGGACGCGGCCGTGGACGTGCTCCGCCGCGTCGAGGCGTGCCAGGAGATCCTCGATCGCATCGAGGAGGGGCGCGCAGGGCTGGAGCAGCGCAAGAGCCGGGCCGCGGAGTTCCTCCGCCGGGCGAACGAGGTGCTGGCGGGGCTGGGCCGGCCGCCCTGCGACCCGGGGCAGGTGCCCGGCGCGGTGGCCGCGCTGGCCCAGGACCTGGAGCACGCCCAGAGGGCCTTTCAGAAGGCCGAGGGCCTTAAGGCCCGGATCGCCGACCTGGAGGGGGAGCTGCGGTCCCTGGAGGGCCCCTTGCGGGCGAACCGCTCCGAGATCGAGGGCCTGCTCCGGAAGGCCGGGGCCCGAGACGAGGACGAGTTCCGTCGCAAGGCCGAGGTGTTCCGGCGCAGGGCCGAGCTGGAGCGAGAGGTACGGATCCGGGAGGCCTCGCTGGCGAACCTGCTGGGCGACGGGGCGCTCGAGATGCTGGAGCGGGCCTACCGGGAGCGGAGCGCGGAGGACTACCGGCAGCAGGAGGCCGCGCTGGCCCAGGAGCTGGAGACCCTGGGTGACCGGATCAGCGAGCTCCACCAGCGCCTGGGGGCGAAGCGACGCGAGCTCGACCAGCTGGAGAAAAAGGAGGAGATCTCGGCCCTCCGGCTCCGGCTCGCGGCCGAGACCGGGGCCCTGCAGGACCGGGCCCGACAGTGGGCGCGGCTGCGGCTGGCCCTGTTCGTCCTCGAGAAGGCCCGGGAGAAGTACGAGGAGAGCCATCGGCCCGAGGTGCTGAGGGAGGCCGAGACCACCTTCGCCCGGCTCACCTCCGGCCGCTATGTGGGCATCCGGTCTCCGCTGGGCGAGAAGGGGGCCCTGCGGGTGGTCGCGGCCGACCGGTCCGAGCTCACGCCCGGGCAGCTCAGCCGGGGCACGGCCGAGCAGCTCTACCTCTCGATCCGGTTCGGGTTCGTGCGCCGATTCCTGCGGGGCACCGAGCCCCTGCCCCTGGTGTTCGACGACATCCTCGTGAACTTCGACCCCGACCGGGCCCGGGCCGCGTGCGAGGCCATCCGAGACCTGGCCGACGAGGCCCAGATCCTCTTCTTCACCTGCCACCCCGAGACCGTGGACCGGTTCCGCATCGTCTGTCCCCAACTGGAGGTGAGGGAGCTCGTCGCTTCGTAGCGGGGTGTACGGCCGGAGGCCCCCCTGGGGGGCGGTGCTTGAAGGGTCCGGGGCGGTTCGGCTACCATGCCCCGGCCCCGTGCTTCCCCCGGACGAGCCATGAGACGACCTTCCGACCGCGCCGTGGTACAGGCGCTCCTCTTGGCGGCTTGCTTTCTCATCCTGGCCCGGCCCGAGCGGCTGTGGTCGTCGATCCCCCCGCGGCTTCCCCCCGACGTGGTGGCCCCGGTGTTCGAGCCGGTGGCCGACCCGGTGGTTCCGCCCCTGTCCGAGATCCTGGCCGACCGGGCCGAGGACGGGCTGCTGCGGGCGGCCGGGGCCCGCAGGGTGGCCGGCAAGGTGGGCCGGGGGGAGAACCTGGCCTCGCTGCTGGGGGCCGCCGGGGTGCCGGCCCGGGAGGTGCTGGCGTTCGCAAAGGCCCTGAAGCCCGCCCTGGATCCCCGGCGGATACGGCCGGGCGACGACTACGAGGTGTGGGTGGGGCCCGGGGGCCGGATCGTGCGGTTCGAGTACCGCCGCAGCCCCCTGGAGGTGTACCGGGCCGAGGCCATCCCGGCGGGCGGGTGGAGGGCCTGGCGGGTGGACGTGCCGGTGGACCGGCGCGAGACCAGCCTGGTGGGCCGGGTGGACGGCAGCCTGTACGAGGCGTTCCTGGGAGCCGGGGCCGACGTGGACCTGGTCATGGCGTTCGTGGAGCTGTTCTCCTGGGACGTGGACTTCACCCGCGAGACCCGGGAGGGGGACGAGTTCCGGGTGATCTACGAGCGGCTGTGGGTGGGGGACGAGCTGGTGGGCAACGGCCGGATCCTGGCGGCCCAGTACCGGGGCCGCTCGGGCACCCACACGGCCGTGTACTACCGCTCCAAGCGTACCGAGGGGTACTTCGACCCCGACGGCGGCAGCGTGCGCAAGAGCTTCCTGCGCTCGCCCCTGCGGTTCACCCGGATCTCGAGCCGGTTCTCCCTGCGGCGGCGCCACCCGATCCTGAAGGTCGTGCGGCCCCACCGGGGGGTGGACTACGCCGCGCCCCGGGGTACGCCGGTGTGGAGCGTGGCCGACGGGGTGGTGAAGTTCGCGGGCTGGAAGGGGTCGGCTGGCAAGGTGGTGATCGTGCGCCACAGCCGGGGGTACGAGACCTACTACAACCACCTGTCCCGGTTCGCCCGGGGGGTGCGGCGGGGCACGCGGGTGCGCCAGGGCCAGGTGATCGGGTATGTGGGGAGCACGGGGCTGGCCACCGGCCCCCACCTGGACTTCCGGGTGAAGAAGAGCGGCCGGTGGGTCAACCCCCTGACCGAGCGCTACCCGGCGGGGGACCCGGTCCCCAGGGCCGAGCTCGAGGCCTACCGGGCCTGGGCGGCCCGATGGGTGGAGCGGCTCCAGGCCCTGTCGCCGCGGATGGAGGTGGCCCGGGAGGCCCGGCCGTGAGGGCCGTGGTCCAGCGGGTCAGCCGGGCCGAGGTGCGGGTGGGGGGCGAGCCGGTGGGCCGGATCGGCCGCGGATTTTTGGTGCTGGTGGGGATGGAGCCCGACGACGACGCCGAGGACGCGGCTTACGTGGCCGGCAAGGTGGCGGGCCTGCGGGTGTTCGAGGACGAGGCCGGCCGGATGAACCGGGATCTGGCGGCCGTGGACGGGGCGGTGCTCCTGGTGAGCCAGTTCACCCTGCTGGGGGACTGCCGCAAGGGCCGTCGGCCGTCGTTCACGGGTGCGGCCCCGCCCGACCTGGCCGAGGCCCTGTACGAGGACGTGGCCGAGCGCCTGCGCCGGGCCGGGGTGCCGGTGGCCACGGGTCGGTTCCGGGCCGAGATGGAGGTGGAGCTGGTGAACGACGGGCCGGTGACGCTGCTGCTGGACTCGAAACGGCGGTTCTGACCATGGTGCTGGGTGTTCTTTCCGACACCCATCTGTCCGAGCCCGACGAGCGGCTCGAGGCGGTGCTGGCCGGCCCCCTGGGGCCGGCCCAGATGCTCCTGCACGCGGGCGACCACACCGGGCCGGCCGTGGTGGACCACCTGGAGTTCGTGGAGCCCCGGCCGTACCACGGGGTGCTGGGCAACATGGACGGGCCCGGGCTCGCGGGACGGCTGCCCCCCACCCGGGTGCTGGAGGTGGGAGGGTGCCGGGTGGGCCTGATCCACGGCTGGGGTCCGCCCGACGGCCTGGTGAACCGGGTGGCCGGGGTGTTCCGGGCCGAGGAGGTGAGCCTGGTGGTGTTCGGCCACAGCCACCGGGCCGAGGACCGGATGGTGGGAGGAATTCGGCTCGTGAACCCCGGCTCCGCGTTCGATCGGCGCTGGTCGCTCCGCCGCACGGTGGCCCTGGTGGAGGTGGGGCCGTCCGGGGTGGTGGGGGTGGAGTTCGTGGAGGTGCCGGGGTGACCCCGAAGCGGCTGTGGGCGCCCTGGCGCATCGAGTACATCCGGGGGCCCAAGCCCCAGGGGTGCGTGTTCTGCAACGCCCTGGCTGCGGGGGACGACCCGGGCGCGCTGATCCTCCGGCGGCGCGGGGGCGCCTTTGTCATCATGAACCGCTACCCGTACAATGCGGGGCATCTCATGGTGCTGCCGGTGCGCCACGTGGGCGGCATGGAGGACCTGTCCCCGGCCGAGGCCGCGGAGGTGTGGCGGCTGGCGGTGGAGGCCAAGGCCGCCCTCGACCGGGTGGTGCGGCCCGACGGGTACAACGTGGGCCTCAACCTGGGCCGGGCCGCCGGGGCCGGGGTGGCCGAGCACCTGCACCTGCACGTGGTGCCCCGGTGGGTGGGCGACACGAACTTCCTCCCGGTGCTCGACGACGTGCGGGTGGTGAATCAGTACCTGGAGGACCTGTACGCCCAGATCCGCGAGGCCTGGACCGAGCGGGCCTGAGGGCGGGGATCGTCCGGCTTCGAGGAGGAGTCCATGTTTCGTTTCATCAAGCGGGTGGTGCTGGCCGCGGTGATCGTGGCGGTGGCCCTGGTGGCGATCCAGCCCGAGAACCTCCAGGCCCTGGGCCAGACGATCCAGTTCCACATCAAGCTCTGGGACCTGTGGACCTTCTACTCCACCCCCCCGTTCCCGGTGGCCCTGCTGTTCGGGGTGTTCTTCCTGCTGGGCCTGGTGGTGGCCGGGTTCCACGGGATCTTCGAGCGGATCGCGCGGCGGGCCGAGGTGCGCAAGCGCGACCGCCGCATCCGCGAGCTGGAGAAGGAGCTCGAGCGCCTGCGCAAGCAGCTGGCCGAGCTGCCCCCGCCCCCGCCCGAGCCGAGCCCCCCGGCCCAGACCGGCCCCGCCGCCCCGCCTGCGGCCGCTCCCCCCGAGGAGGAGCCCACTCTTTAGCACCGCGGAGAGCCCATGCCGGCCGCCCCCCAACCCAAGAACGAGGCTGGCGCACCCCGGCTCACGCCCATGATGCGCCAGTACCTGGAGCTCAAGCAGGCCCACCCCGACTGCATCCTGCTGTTCCGCCTTGGCGACTTCTACGAGATGTTCTTCGAGGACGCCGAGGTGGCCAGCCGGGAGCTCGAGATCACTCTGACCAGCCGCGAGAAGGGGGACAACGCCGTGCCCATGTGCGGGGTGCCCTGGCACTCGGCCAAGGGTTACATCGCCCGGCTGGTGGAACGCGGCCACAAGGTGGCGATCTGCGAGCAGGTGGAGGACCCCCGCGAGGCCAAGGGCATCGTGCGCCGCGAGGTGGTACAGGTCATCACCCCCGGGCTGGTGACCGACACCGAGATGATCGAGGCCAAGGAGCCCCAGTACCTGGCCGCGGTGACGCCCGGCCGCCGGGCCGTGGGGTTCGCCTACGCCGACGTCACCACCGGCACGTTTCGGGTGGGCGAGGCCCGGGACTGGGACGAGCTGGCCGACGAGCTCGGCCGGGTGGGCCCCCGGGAGGTGCTGGTGCCCGAGGGCGAGGAGGTGCCGCCCGCGGTGTTCGGCCCGGGGGTCGAGGTGACCCGCCGGCCGGCCGAGGAGTCCGACCGACGCCGGGCCCGGAAGCGGCTGCGGGACCACCTGGCCGGGGCCGACCTGGCCGGCTACGGCGTGGACGACCTGGCCGAGGGGCTCCGGGCCGCGGCCGCGGTGCTCACCTACGTGGGCGCCAACTACCCCAGCGCCCTGGCCAACCTGAGGTCCCTGGCCCGGCACGCCTCGGGAACCCACCTGGTGCTCGACGAGACCACCCTGCGCAACCTGGAGGTGTTCGCCACCCTGTCGGGGGGCCGGCGGGAGGGCACCCTGGTCCACCTGCTGGACCGGACCCGCACGCCCATGGGAGGCCGGTGCCTGCGGGAGTGGCTGGCGTTTCCCCTGCGGGACGTGGACGCGATCCGGGCCCGCCAGGAAGCGGTGGCCGAGCTGGTGCGCCGGGGCGACACTCGTCGTCGTATCCGGGAGCTTCTCAAGCAGGTGTACGACGTGGGCCGGCTGGCCGGCAAGGTGGCCATGGCCACGGCCAACGCCCGGGACCTGGTGGCCCTGCGCACCTCGCTGGGGTGCCTGCCGGGGCTGGCCGAGCTCCTCCACGGCGCGGACTCGGCCCTGCTGGCCGCCCTGGGCCGGGACCTGGGCCCCCTGCCCGACCTCACCGACCTCCTGACCCGGGCCCTGGTGGACGACCCGCCGGTGGTCCTCACCGAGGGAGGCATCCTGCGCGACGGGTTCGACCCCGAGCTGGACGAGCTCCGGCTGATCCAGCGGGACGGCCGGGGCTGGATCGCGGGGCTCCAGGCCCGGGAGCGGGAGCGCACGGGCATCGGGTCGCTCAAGATCGGGTTCAACAAGGTGTTCGGGTACTACATCGAGGTCACCCGGGCCAACCTGCACCTGGTGCCCCCGGAGTACGAGCGCCGCCAGACCCTGGCCAACGCCGAGCGGTTCGTGACCCCCGAGCTCAAGGAGATGGAGGCCAAGGTGCTGGGGGCCGAGGACCGGGCCAAGGCCCTGGAGTACCGGCGGTTCGTGGAGCTGCGCGACGAGGTGGCCCACCACCTGGACGCGCTGCACGCCCGGGCCCGGGCCCTGGCCGTGCTCGACGTGCTGGCCGCCCTGGCCGAGGTGGCCGTGGAGCGCGGGTACGCCTGCCCCAAGGTCCACGAGGGGTTCGAGCTGGCCATCCAGGGGGGGCGCCACCCGGTGGTGGAGGCGAGCCTCCAGGGCGAGCGGTTCGTGCCCAACGACCTCACCCTGGACGCGGACCAGCACCTGGCTGTCATCACCGGGCCCAACATGGCGGGCAAGTCCACCATCCTCCGGCAGACCGCCCTGATCGTGCTCATGGCCCAGATGGGCTCGTTCGTGCCGGCCGAGAGCGCGTCGGTGGGCCTGGTGGACCGCATCTTCACCCGGGTGGGGGCGTCGGACGACCTGGCCCGGGGCCGGTCCACCTTCATGGTGGAGATGACCGAGACGGCCAACATCCTCCACAACGCCACCCCCCGCAGCCTGGTGGTGCTCGACGAGATCGGCCGGGGCACCTCCACCTTCGACGGCCTGTCCATCGCCTGGGCCGTGGCCGAACACATCCACGACCTGGGCGCCCGTACCCTGTTCGCCACCCACTACCACGAGCTCACCGATCTGGAGCGCACCTGCAAGGGGGTGCGCAACTACAACGTGGCCGTGAAGGAGTGGGAAGGGAAGGTGATCTTCCTCCGCCGCCTGGTGGAGGGCGGGGCGAGCCGCTCCTACGGCATCCAGGTGGGCCGGCTGGCCGGCCTGCCCGAGGCCGTGGTGGCCCGGGCCCGGGAGGTCCTGGAGAACCTGGAGGAGGGGGAGCTCGACGAGGGGGGGCGGCCCCGGCTGGCCCTCTCGCACCGGCTCGCCGCTGCGGCGCCCCCCCGGCAGCTGGACCTGTTCGCCGCGGCCCGGGAGCGCCGGCTCACGGGGCTGGTGCGGGAGGTGGCCTCGGTACCCGTGGAGGGCCTGACCCCGGTCGAGGCCCTGGTCCGCCTCGATGAGCTCCGCGCCCGGGCCCGGGATCTGCTGGAGAAGGAGGCCCGGGAATGAGGGGCCTTGAGAGGCGGAGCGGCGCCCGCGCCGGGTCCGGAGCATCGGCTCCACGGTTGCGGCCCGGGGACGGGGCCCGGTTCCGGCCGGCCGCGAGTGCGGCATCCGATCGCCGCGCCTTTCCATGCCGTTGGCTGGGCCGGCACCTCGGGCCTCGCCGACGGAACACCGAGGGCTCCGCAGGCGGGTCGCACAGGGGGAGGGCGTGGCGAGCTGAGGGGCCGCGTCCGGCGCTCCACCGGGCCCCGTCCCCGGGCCTCCTGGCCGCCGTGCTGGGAATGCTCGCGCTGGTGCTGGGGCTCCTGGTGCCGGCCGGGGCCGTGGCCTCGGCCCTGCCGGCCGTGGTGGAGGCCTACATCCACCAGCGCGAGGGGGACGTGGACGCGGCCCTCGACGCCCTGGAGCGGGCCCTGGACGCGGACCCGTCCTCGGCGTTCCTGCGGGCCGAGATCGCCCGCACCCTGGGGCGGGAGCGGCGCTACGACGAGGCCCTGGCCGTGGTGAACGAGGGGCTGTCCGCCCGGCCCGACCACCCCGACCTCCTCCTGCTGCGGGCCCAGCTGCTCCAGGTGCTCGGCCGGTCCGAAGAGGCGGCCGAGGCGGCGTCCCGGGCGGCCCAGGCCGGGGCCGGGGACCGGGCCTATGACCTGGCGGTGCGGATCCGCGAGAGCCTGGGACAGGTGGACGCGGCCCTCGATCTGGCCCGGGCCTGGGCCGAGGCTTCGGGCTCGGCCGACGCCTGGTTCGCCCGGGGGCGGCTGCTGGGCCGGGCGGGCCGGACCGACGAGGCCCGGGCGGCCCTCCGGCGGGCCCTGGACAAGGATCCGAACCACCGGGCGGCGCTTCGGGCCCTGGCCGGGCTGGAGGCCGAGGCGGGCAACGCGGCCCAGGCCGAGGGGCTGTACCGTCGGGTGATCGAGGCCAACCCCCACGACGTGGAGGCCCGGTTCCGGCTGGGCCAGGTGCTGCTCAAGCAAGGCCGGGTGGACGAGGCCCTGGAGGTGTTTGAGGCGGCCGAGCGCTGGAGCGGGGGTGACCCGTCCCTGCGGTTCCGGTTGGGGGTGCTCCTGCTCCAGGAGGACCGGCCGGCCGAGGCGGAGACCGTGTTCCGGACCATGGCCCAGGCCCACGCCGACGACCCCCGGGCCTGGTATCTGCTGGGCGTGAGCCTGCTGGCCCAGGAGAAGTACGCCGATGCCCTCGACGCCCTGGAGCGGGTGCCCGAGTCGGCCGAGGAGTACCCCGACGCCGTGGTGCGGCGGGCCATCGCGCTGGACAGCCTGGATCGGGCCGGCGAGGCCCGCCAGCTCCTGGAGGGGTGGCTGGCCGGGCACCCGGACGACGAGGAGGTGACCCTGGCCCTGGTGGGGTTCTGGGAGGACCGGGGTGAGTTCCGGAAGGGGGTCGAGGTGCTGGAGCGGTACCTGGCCGACCACCCAACCCGGAACTCCCGAGTGTACTTCACCCTGGGCGTGCTGTACGACAAGCTCAAGGACTGGTCCAAGAGCGTCGAGGCCATGAAGCGGGCCCTGGAGCTCAACCCCGACGACCCCTACGCCCTCAACTACCTCGGGTACACCTATGCCGAGCAGGGCATTCATCTGGAGGAGGCCGAGCGGCTCCTGCTGAAGGCCCTCGACCTCAAGCCCGGCGACGGGTTCATCACCGACAGCCTGGGGTGGGTGTACTACAAGCAGGGCCGGTACGCGGAGGCGGCCGCCACCCTGCGCAAGGCCCTGGAGGCCCAGCCCGAGGACCCCGTGATCTGGGAACACCTGGGCGACGCTCTGGTGGAGCTGGGCCGCGACGAAGACGCGGCCGAGGCCTACCGCAAGGCCCTGGAGTTCGCCCCCGACTCCGAATCGGTGCGGGGGAAGTTGGAGGCCCTGCAGTGAGCGCTCGGACGGCTCCTGTACTTCTAGCCCTCCTGCTCGCCCTGGCCGGGTGCGGCCCCCGGTTCGTTCGGCCTGGGGCCGGCCCCGCCGTGGACCCGGCCCCGTGGGTTCGGGCCCTCGAGGAGTATAACCGTGGACCCCGGCAGCTCCGGCTGGCCGGGGTCTTTCGGTCCGGTGCCTGGGGCCGGGCCCGGTTCGGGGCGGCCGTGGCCGAGGGGGCGGGAGTCCGGGTGGACGCGGTGGCCGGGCCCTTCGGCACGACCGCCTTCGTCCTGGCATGTCGGGACGACCGGTGTCGGGTGTACGTTCCGAGCGAGCGCCGGGCCGTGGAGCTGGACACGGGCGGCGCATGGTTGGCCCGGGTGCTGCTGGGACGGGTGCCCACGATGGGGCCGGCCCGGGCGGCCTGGCGCACGCCGGACGGCGGAACGGTCCTCCTGCTCGGGGGCCCGGGCGGCTGGACCCAGGAGGTGGAGTGGGGGCCCGAGGGGCGGCGGCCCCGGCGGGCCCGGTTCGTGCGGCAGGGCCGGGTCGAGGCCGAGATCTCCTGGGAGGGCCGGGTAGCTGGGGTGAGGTTCTGGTACCCCGCCCGGATCGGACTGAAGCTTCGGGAGCCCTCTGCCGATTATGAGATGGAGCTCACCCGGGTGGCGCCGGCCGACGGTCTCGAACCGGACCTCTTCGTGCTTCGGCTCCCGCCGGGGGTCACCGTGGAACGAGCGGAGGGAACCGAAGGGTGGAAGCCAAGCCGAGTGCCCCTGTTGCACCGGATGCCCCCGGGGTAGGGACTGCGCCTGCCCCCGACCCCCAGGGCCTCATGGGACGCCGGGACTTCCGGGTCCTGGTGATCGACGACTCCCCGGGCCTGCGGCGCGAGGTGCTGGCCCTTCTAGACCGGGTGGACTTCGTGACCGAGGCTCGGGAAGCCTCGAACGGGCTCGAGGGGTTCAAAAAGGCAGTAGGATCCCACCCCGACCTGATCCTGTGCGACCTGATCATGCCGTCGGTCGACGGGTTCAAGTTCCTGACCCTGGTACGGGCCCGGCCCGAGCTGCGGGACGTGCCGGTCATCATCCTCACCGGTGAGACCGACGTGGACACCAAGATCCGGGGGCTGGAGCTGGGGGCCAGCGACTACGTGACCAAGCCGTTCGACGCCGGGGAGCTGCTGGCTCGGATCAAGGTCCAGCTCAAGATCAAGGCCCTTCAGGACGCCCTCAAGGCCTCCAACGACCGGCTCCGGGTCCTCTCGTCCACCGATCCCCTCACCGGTCTGTACAACCGTCGTCATTTCATGGGGGTGCTCGAGAGAGAGTTCGAGCGCGCCGACCGGTACGGCACCCCCCTGTCGTTCGTGATGTTCGACCTCGACCATTTCAAGCGCTTGAACGACACTTTTGGTCATCAGGCCGGGGACGACGTCCTGCGGGAGCTGGGCCGGATGGTGAGGGAGGCGGTGCGCACCTCGGACGTGGCCGGTCGCTACGGCGGCGAGGAGTTCTGCGTGATGCTGCCCCACACCGAGGTGGAGGGCGCGGCCAAGTTCGCCCGGCGGCTGCGGCTTACCGTGGAGAACCATCCGTTCCCTGCCCAGGGCGAGACCCTTAAGGTCACGGCCAGCTTCGGTGTGGCAGCCTGCCCGTCGGCGGGGGTGGAGCGGGCCCAGGACCTGATCGGTCTGGCCGACGAGGCCCTGTACCAGGCCAAGAGCGAGGGCCGAAACCGCGTGGTGGTGAGGAAGCCATGAACTGTCCCCGATGCCGACACCTGAACGCTCCGGAGCGAAACTTCTGCGGTGGGTGCGGCCTGCCGCTGACCTCGTTCTGCACCCGCTGCGGGTTCCGAAACCTGGCGTCCGATCGGTTCTGCGGCGGGTGCGGATCGGCCCTGCGTGCGGATGCCTGCCGGGGGACGGCAGCGGTCGAGCCCGCCGGAGATCGGGCGCGGCCAGAGGCCCCGGTAGGGGACTCGGCCCTGGAGGAGCTCCTTCAGGCGGCCCAGGATGCGGCCGACTCCGCGGCCGAGCCCGTGGAGCAGAGGGTGAGTCAGGACGACATCGACGCCCTGTTCGGAGGGTAGCCGGGTGATCCAGGCCATGCCCAAAAAGGTCGAGGCCCGCCTGGGCCAGCTGCTGGTCGAGGACGGGGCCCTCACCCCCGAGGAGCTCGAGCAGGCCCTGGCCGAGCGCCAAAGCCGGGGGCTCGCGGGCAGGCCCCTGGGACGGTTCCTGGTGGAGGCGGGGTACGTCAAGGAGAAGGAGTACCTCCAGGCCCTGGGCCGACAGTTCAATCTGGCCGTGATGGACCTGGAGGACGTGAGCATCCAGGAGGCCCTCCTGGAGGAGGTCCCGGCCGACTTCTGTCGGAGGCACAGGGTGGTCCCCCTGTTCGCCATCGGCGACGAGGTTACGGTCGCCGTGGCCGACCCCACCAAGATCGAGGTGATCGACCTCCTCTCCGGCATGCTCAAACGGCAGGTCCAGCCGGTGCTGGCCAGCGAGACCCAGGTGCTCCAGGCGGTGCACGCCCGCTACCGAGGGGAGGACGAGGCCGAGGACGAGCAGGACGACTTCGTCACCCTGAGTCGGCTCGACGTGGACTCGGGGGGCGAGGTGGCCGACATCGAGAGCCTGCGGCGGGCCGGCGAAGAAGCCCCCATCGTGAAGCTGGTGGACAAGGTGCTCAAGCTGGCGGTGCGCGAGGGTGCCAGCGACATCCACATCGAGCCCGGCGAGGACAACCTGCTCGTGCGATTTCGCATCGACGGGGTTCTCCACAAGCGGTTCGCGTTCTCGACCCGGCTGGCGTCGGCCGTGGTGAGCCGGGTCAAGATCCTATCGGACCTGGACATCTCGGAGCGGCAGCGGCCCCAGGACGGCCGGATCCAGCTCAAGATGGGGGAGCGGGAGCTGGAGTTCCGGGTGAGCATCCTGCCGGTGTACTACGGCGAGAAGGTGGTGATGCGGATCCTGGATCGGGCCAGCGTCCGGGTGAGCCTGGAGGACCTGGGGTTCTCGCCCCGGAACCTGGCCCTGTTCGAGTCGATGATCCGCCAGCCCAACGGTATCGTGCTGGTCACCGGGCCCACGGGCAGTGGCAAGTCCACCACCCTGTACGCAGCCCTCAACGCGATCAACTCCATCGAGAAGAACATCGTCACGGTGGAGGACCCGGTGGAGTACCAGATCCCGCTGATCAACCAGGTAGGAGTGAACCCCAAGAGGGGGCTGACTTTTGCCGGGGCGCTCCGGTCGATCCTGCGGCAGGACCCCGACGTTATCATGATCGGTGAGATCCGGGACCCCGAGACCGGCCACATCGCCGGCGAGGCGGCCCTGACCGGGCACCTGGTCCTGTCCACCCTGCACACCAACGACGCGCCCAGCTCGGTGACCCGGCTGGTGGAGATGGGGGTGGCGCCGTTCCTGCTGGCGCCGACCCTGCTGGGGGTCCTGGCCCAGCGACTGGCCCGTCGGATCTGCCCTCAGTGCAAGGCGCCCTACGACCCCAAGCCGGCCGAGATCGCCGAGGCGGGGGCCGAGGCCCTAGTGGGCAAGGTCACGTTCTACCGGGGTCGCGGCTGCGGCTACTGTGGGGGCAGTGGGTACCGGGGACGCACGGGCATCCACGAGGTGCTGAAGGTGGACGAGGCCATCCGGGACCTGATCCTGGAGCGGGCGAGCACGGGCCAGATCCGCCGGGCGGCCCAGGCCAACGGCCTGCGGGATTTGAGGTTCGACGGGCTCCGGAAGGTGGTGGCCGGGGTGACCACCCTGGAGGAGGTGATCCGGGTCACCAAGGCGGTGGAGTAGGGGATGAGGGCCGAGTACGTCAACGCGTTCCTCGTGCCGTCGGTGCGGGTTCTGGAGAAGATGGCCCGGGCTTCAGTAAGGCTGGGCAAACCCCAACGGCTCGAGGATTTGGGGCTGGGCGACAGCCTGTGCATCCTCATCGGCCTCCAGGGTCGCCTCAACGGGGCGGTGGTGCTCGCGGCCTCCCATGCTGTGGCGCAGGCCGTGGCCGAGCGGGTCGTGGGGGGGCCCCTGAAGGACGCTCGGGAGGTTCGGGTGATCCTGGCGGAGCTGGCGAATACCATCGTCGGAAACGCCACAGGCCACCTGTACGATCTGGGGGTTCGAGAGGGGATCACCCCGCCCACCGTGGTGGACGGGGAGGCGGTAAACCTGGACTTCGGCAAAGGTATGGAGAGCGTGCTCCTGCCCTTGGAGACCGAGGCAGGTCGGGTGGATCTGGTGGTGTCCCTGGCGCCCGAGAGGCCTTGAGGGCGAGCGGAACAAGGAGCGGAGACGATGGCGAAGCGGGCCCTGGTGGTGGACGACAGCCCTTACATCCAGAAGGAGCTCACGAAGATCCTGGAACGCCACGGGTGCGAGGTGGTGGCCACGGCCTCCAACGGGCTCGAGGCGGTCAAGAAGTACAAAGAGCTCAAGCCGGACTTCGTGACTCTGGACCTGGTGATGCCCCAGATGGGGGGCATCCAGACCCTGGTGCTCCTGCGCAAGCTGGATCCCCGGGCCACGGTCATCATGGTGAGCTCCATGTCGAGCAAGGACAAAATCGTGGAATGCGCCAAGGCCGGGGCCAGGCACTACATCCTCAAGCCGTTCGAGGAGGAGAAGGTGGTGGAGGTCTTAAACCAGGTGGTGTTCGGGTCCGGCTGAGCCCGCCCTCCCTTCGGCCCGCCGCGCTACCCGAAACCCCTGTGCCCGGCGGGATGCCCTAACCAGGGCCGTTTCGGTCCGACTTCGCGAGGATGGCCCGCCATGCCCCCGGTCCTTGCCCGCCAGATCCTGGAACCCTGCCTGCGCATCGACCGCCAGGCCCGCGAGTTTTATCTCTGCCTCGCCGGGGCCGCAGCCGATCCGGGCCTCGCGGCCTTGTGGAGGCAGATGGCCGCGGACGAGGCTCGTCACGTGGAGATCTGGAGCCAGGCCCTACGGCGTTGGGCGGACCGATCCGTGGCCGAGGTGCTGGGGAAGCCGGGGCGGCTGGCCCGGGACCTGGCCGTGCTCGAGTTTCGGGTGGCCGAGCTCTTGGCCGAGCCACCGGGGCCAGACCCTGCCCGGGCGTTCCTGGTGGCCTACCGGCTGGAGTTCTACCTGTTGGATCCGGGCATGGATGTGCTGCTTCTCCTTGCCTCGGGGGAAAAAGGGGGGGGCGTGGATGGAGAGTACGCCCGGCACATCGAACGGCTCGTCCGGGGCTTCGAACGCTACCGTGGAGGGGATCCCATGGCGGCTTTGGCCGGCGAGATGCTGGGGCAGCTGTGGTCCCAGAGCCGGTCCCTGGCCCAGCACCTCAAGGTGCTCCGCGATCTCAAGACCCTGGTCCCGATCTGTTCGGAGTGCAAGAGGATCCGTGACGACGCGGGGTACTGGCAGCACGTGGAGGCGTACCTCAAGACCCACGCCGGGTTCGAGTTCACCCACGGAGTGTGCCCAGCGTGCTCCCGACGGCTGTATCCACCCCACGGAGAGGAGGGGCCCGAGAGCCCCGGGTGATGCTGAGGTGGTAGCAGGGCCTATGCCCTCATCGCCGAAAGCGCGCCCGGCTCGTTGCCTTCAAGATGGGGGCCGAGGCCACGTAGGCCCAGAGGAAGCTGGTCAGCAGGAACTCCGGGGGCCGCAGGGCCACAAAGATCGTGACGACACCGCCGAATGCAACGAAGAAGGGACCCATCTTCATCTTGCGGCGGTCGTCGGTCTGGGAAGACGGGGTGGTGTAGATGCCGGGGCCGAACGCTATGGGCAGCCCGTCCACGGTGGAGAGCCCCGGGGCCAGGGCGCCGGCTATGAGCGGGATCGCCACCCGTGCCGGGGTGAAGGCCTGACCCATGACCACTGCCGGGCTCAACGCCAGCCCGCGCTGGCGGCCCGGTTGCATCAGGCACGAGCCGGCGCAGAATACGGGCCAGGCGAAAGGGGCGGTCCTGGCCGCCCCTCCTCTTCGACTGACAATGGGGCGCGATCAGCCGGTCTTGCCAAGCTTGCGCTCCTCCTCCATTTTCCGCAGCTCGACCCGACGGATCTTGCCGGACACGGTCTTGGGAAGCTCTCTCACGAACTCGATCTCGCGGGGGTACTTGTAGGGCGCGGTTTCCTTCTTCACGTGGTCCTGGAGCTCCTTCACGAGCTCGTCCGAGGGCTCGAACCCGGGGGCCAGGATCACGAAGGCCTTCACGATGGTGCCCCGCAGCGGGTCCGGCGAGCCCACCACCGCGCTCTCGGCCACGGCCGGGTGGCTCTGCAGGGCGCTCTCCACCTCGAACGGCCCGATCCGGTAGCCCGAGGCCTTGATCACGTCGTCGGCCCGGCCCACGAACCAGAAGTACCCGTCCTCGTCCTTGTAGGCCTTGTCGCCGGTGAAGTACCAGTCCCCCACGAACGCCTCGGCCGTGGCCTCCTGGTTCTTCCAGTAGCCCCGGAACAGCCCCACCGGGTGCTCGGGCTTCACCTGGACCGCGATGTGGCCCTCCTCGCCCGTGGGCACGGGGTTGCCGTCGTCGTCCACCACGTCCACATGGAACCCGGGGGTGGGCTTGCCCATCGAGCCGAGCTTCACCGGCATGCACGGGAAGTTGGCGATCAGGTTCACGGTCTCGGTCTGGCCGAACCCGTCGTAGATGGTGGTGCCGGTGTGCTCTTTCCACACCTTGATCACCTCGGGGTTCAGGGGCTCGCCGGCCGAGCAGGAGTGGCGGATGCTCGAGAGGTCGTACCGGCCGAGGTCCTCGAGGATCAGCATCCGGTAGGCCGTGGGCGGCGCACAGAAGGTGGTCACCCCGCAGGTCTCGATGAGCTTCAGGTGGGTCTTGGCGTCGAACTTGCCGGACGCGTCGTGCACCATGACCGCGGCGCCGATCTGCCACTGGCCGAACAGCTTGCCCCAGGCCGCCTTGGCCCAGCCGGTGTCCGACAGGGTCCAGTGGAGGTCGGTGGGCTTGAGGTCCTGCCAGAATTTGGCGGTGATGATGTGGCCGATGCCGTACGAGGCCTGGGTGTGGGGAACCATCTTGGGGTACTTGGTGGTGCCCGAGGTGAAGTAGATCAGCATGATGTCGTCGGACCGGGTGGGCTCCACCTCGTCGGGCGAGAGCTTGGGCGAGGCCTTGGCCATCAGCTCCCCGAACGAGAGCCAGCCCTCGGCCGGGCCGCCCACGGCGACGGTGTGCTTCATGGTGGGGCACTCGGCCCGCACCGCGTCGAGCTTGCCCACGTGCTCGTGCCACATCACCGCGCCCACGGCCTCGGCCTGGTTCACCCGGTAGCGCACGTCGTTGGGCACCAGGATGTTCGGCGAGGGCAGGGGGATCACCCCGAGCTTGAAGCTGCCGAGCATCACCGCGTACCACTCCACGGTGCGCGGCACCATCACGAACAGGCGGTCGCCCTTCTTGAACCCCAGCTCCCGGAGCACGTTGGCGAACCGGTTCGACAGCTGCATCAGGTCGAAGAACGAGTACTTGCGGACGTCCTCGCCGGTGCGGTCGGCCCACACCATGGCCAGCTTGGACCGGTCCTGGGCCCACCGATCGATCACGTCGAACCCGTAGTTGAAATACTCGGGCACGTCCAGGCGGAACGTGCGGCAAACCTCGTCATAGTCCGGCATGTTGGGGCCGTCGAGGTTCACCGGGATGTTGTCGTACGGTGTCGTGCGTTCCACGGCATCTCCTCCTCACGGTTGGGGTTGGGTCAACCTATAAATTGAAAGTGAAAGCCGTTTACGGCAGCAGAACATAGCACGCCGGTTTCCCGGCGTTCAACATCAAAATTCAGTTTGGGTGAAAAATCTTCAGGCATAATAAAACGGTGTGACCCCATTTCCAAACGCTCGGTTGGAGGATCAGAACCAACCGTGGGATTCCATGGCAGGGGCGGCGTCCGGCACTCCAGCAGGCCCCATGCCCCTGGCTTCGGCGTCTACCCAGGATCCACGGTTTTTCGACCAACCACCAACGACCGGGCGCAGATTGATGCGGCCGAAACCCTTCTGCTATATGAGGACCCCACCCAACCGTTGCCTGGCGGCCCGCGGGCCCGGGCTGGCCGAAAGGAGCGGACCGTGCTGTTTCGGAAGGCTAAGGAGAAGCAGAAGAAGCCGGAGACCCCGTCCCCTGAGCCGCAGGTACCGCCCCCGCCCGCCGAAACGGTCCGGGTTCTCGAGCGGCTCCAGAAGGCCGGCGCCCAGGTGCTGGTGCGGCCGGCCGGGCCCGAGGCGTACACCACCGTGGTGCTGGGGCTCGGAAGGGACGGGTTTTTCGTGGACACCTTCTCCCCCCCCGAAGGCGACCGGTTCGGGGTGCCGGGCCGGCTGCTCGACTTCGAGACCCTGCTTCAGGGCATCACCTACACCTTCGAGGCCCGCGTCCTGGGCAAGGTCCAGTACCTGGACGAGCTGCCGGCGTTCAAGCTGGCCTACCCGGAGGCGGTGTGCGGCGAACGTCGTCGCAAGAGCCCTCGGGTGGACACCACGGGCGACGCCTCCCTGTCGTTCCTGGAGCCGTTCCGGTGCGATGCGCCGGTGGTGAACGTGAGCGAGGGCGGGTGCGCGTTCGAGTACGAGGCCGAGCTGGGCCGGCTGCCGCGGGGTACCCGGATTCCCGAGATCCTGGTGGAGCTGGGCCGGGCGCCGGTGGTGAGCGTGTCGGCCCGGGTGGTGGGCAACGTGGTGGCTGAGCTGGGCGGGCTGACCCTGCCGCGCCGGTACCGGGCGAGCGTAGCCTTCGAGGATCTCTCGGAGGAGGCCTCCCGGGTGATCCGGACCTATGTGGTCTCCCGGCGGGGGCTGGATGCCTCGGCCTGACGCGTCCCCGGCCTGGTGGGCGGTGGCCGGGGTGCCCCTGGGCCTGGACGAGGACTCCGACGTGTTTCCTCTACGGGCGGCCGACCGCTGGCCCGCCTCGGTGGCGTTGTTGGGGGGCGGCCCGTGAGGGGGGCGGGCTTGATCCTGGCGGCGTTTCTGTGGGCGGGAGTGGTGGCGGCCGGGGCCCGGGAGGTCCGGGTGCTCGCGCCGGTGCCGGATCAGGCTCCCGGTCCGCAGGGGCTGTGGTTGGTGCTGGAGGCGTCGGCCGCCCCCGAGGTGGCCTCGGGTGGCGTCCGGGTGCCGGTGGCCCGGGCCGAGGACGGGGTGTACCATGTGCGCCTGCCCGTCGGCCCCGACGGAGCGGTTCGGGCCCGGGTGGACGTGGAGGGGAAACGGATTATCTTGGAACGCCTGCCCGGCGGGCGGGGCCGGTTCCACAGCAAGGCCGGGCCGTGCGGCCGGTGCCACGAGGCCGGGTCGTGCGGAGAGTGTCACCGCTGGCGGGGCGAGGCCCACGGCGCGCTGCGCCGGGCCGGGTGCGGGGGGTGTCACGAGGGAGCCCGGCGCGCCGTGGAGGAGGTGGAGCCCCTGTGCACCCGGTGCCACGACGACGTGCGCAAGCGTCACCGCCGGTTCCGCCACGCCCTGCGCGGAGGGCGCGACCCCCGGCGGCCGGGCCGGCCCCTGGGGTGCACCTCGTGCCACGACCCCCACAGCCCGGCCCGCCTGTCCCGCCTGGACCGGGCGGCTCTGCGGGGGTGGTGCAAGGGGTGCCATGGTCGATGAGAGGACGGCTCTCGACCGAGCGCCAGCGCTGCAACTCCGTCTTTCCGTCGGGAGGGGATCCCGAATGAACGAAGAACGCACCCCACAGGCCCTTTCCGAAGAGGGAACCGAACCCGCGGCCGAGGAGGGGCTCGGCGAGGGCCAGAGCTACTTCGACGAGGCCGACCTGCCGGCGGTGGTGTCCACCAGCCTGGTGGAGGCCGGGCCGCTCCAGCAGTACATGGCCGAGATCAGTCGCTACCCCCTGCTGACCCCCGAGGAGGAGAAGGCCCTGGCCGTGCGCTACCGCGAGCAGGGGGACGTGCGGGCCGCCTACACCTTGGTGCTGGCGAACCTCCGGCTGGTGGTGAAGATCGCCTACGAGTTCCGCCGCAACTTCGCCAACCTGATGGACCTGATCCAGGAGGGGAATATCGGGCTGATGCGGGCCGTGGAGAAGTTCGACCCCTACCGGGGGGTCAAGCTGTCCTCGTACGCGGCCTGGTGGATCCGGGCGTACATGATCCGCTACATCCTCAACAACTGGTCCCTGGTGAAGATCGGTACCACCCAGAACCAGCGGCGGCTGTTCTTCAACCTGAAGAAGGCCAAGCAGGAGCTGGAGGCGGCCGGGTTCAAGCCCGAGCCCCGCCTGATCGCGGCTCGGCTCAATGTGCGCGAGGACGAGGTCGTCGAGATGGAGAAGCGTCTGGCCGGGGCGGACGTGTCGCTCGATGCTCCCCTGGACGACGACTCAGACGCCTCGCGGCTCGACTTCGTGGCTGACCACGAGGACGACGTGAGCGAGACGCTGGCAGAGCGGGACTTCCTGGACCGGGTGCGGCATCGGATCCGGGAGTTTCGGGAGACCCTGGGGGATCGCCAGCGGGCTATCCTGGACCGGAGGCTCTTGGCCGACGACCCGGTGACCCTGCGGGAGCTGGGCGAGGAGTTCGGGGTGAGCCGAGAGCGGGTGCGCCAGCTCGAGGCCGATCTGCTCAAGAAACTCCGGAGGTTCCTCGAGCAGGACCCCGGCGTGAGGGAGGTGTACTCTGAGTAGCCCCTGGACCCCCGACGAGGTATGGACCGTCTCGGAGCTGGTGGGACGGGTGCGTCAGGCGGTGGAGGAGGGGGTGGGGTCGGTGTGGGTCCGAGGCGAGGTGCGCAACCTGCGGATCCCGTCGTCGGGCCACGCATACTTCACCCTGGGGGACCCGGCGGCGCAGCTCCGGGCCATATGCTTCCGGTCCACCCTGCGGCTGCAGACCGTGGACCTGAGGGACGGCATGGAGGTGTTGGCCTGGGGGCGGGTGGGGGTGTACGAGCCCAGGGGCGACCTGCAGCTCGTTGTGGACCTGCTCGAGCCCCTGACCGGTCAGGGGGCCCTCCTGCGGGAGTTCGAGGCCCGCAAACGGCGGCTGGCCGCGGAAGGGTGGTTCTCGGCCGACCGGAAGCGGCCGATCCCGTCCTTGCCCCGGGCGGTGGGGGTGGTCACGTCTCCCACCGGCGCGGCCCTGCGGGACGTGCTCCAGGTGCTGGGGCGGCGGGCCCCTGGGATCCGGGTGGTGGTGTCGCCGGCGAGCGTCCAGGGCGACGGGGCGGCGCGGGAGCTGCGGGAGGCCCTGGAGGGGGTGGCCGCCCTGCCCGGGGTGGACGTGGCGCTGCTGGTCCGGGGAGGGGGGAGCCTGGAGGACCTCTGGCCGTTCAACGACGAGGACCTGGTGCGGGCCGTGGCCCGGAGCCCGGTGCCGGTGATCACCGGGGTGGGGCACGAGACCGACGTCACCCTGGTGGACCTCGCGGCCGACCTCCGGGCGCCCACCCCATCGGCCGCGGCCGAGCTGGCTGCGGGGGAGTGGGGCCGGTGGACCGAGGCCCTGAGGCGCCTCGAGGTCCGGCTGAGCCAGGCTGTGGGAAGGCGGGTGCGGGAGCTGCGGGCGCGGCTCGGGGCGGCCGACCCGGTTCGCCGGTCGCCCCGGCTCCTGGTGGACCGGCTCCGGCTCAAGGTCGACGGGCTCGCAGACCGGGCCGGCGCCGCGGTGGACCGCCGGTTGGGGGAGGCCCGTCAGGGGCTGTCTGGGCTGGAGCTCAGGGCCCGGGCCGAGGACCCCCGGGCGCGGCTGGGGCGGTGGCACGAAAGGGTGTCGCAGCTCTCGATGCGGCTCCACCGGGGTATGGTCGAGGGCGTGGACCGCCGCCGCCGGGACGTGACGGCCCTGGCGGGCCGGGCCGACGCCTTGGGGCCCTACCGGGTGCTGGGTCGAGGGTACGCCTTGGTGCGGGACGAGGTCGGCCGGGTGGTGCGGGACGCCGGGGCCTGCCGGCCGGGTCAGCCGTTGGCGGTGACGCTGGCCCGGGGCGGGCTCGACGTGGAGGTGACCGGGGTCTGGCACCCCGGGGAGGAGGATGACCGGTGGACCTGACCATCCAGAACCCGCGGCCGAGACCCGACGTCGGGGCCACGACCCGGCTTCTGGTCATCGACGACGACCCGGCCATGGTGCGGTTCGTCGAGCTGTTCCTCGAGCCCGAGGGTTTCCAGGTGATCGGGGCCCTCTCCGGTGCCGAGGGGCTCGAGCAGGCCCGGCTCCGGTCGCTGGATGCCGTTCTCCTGGACCTCATTCTGCCCGACATGGAGGGGTGGGAGGTGCTCCGGGCCCTCAAGGCCCGTCCCGAGACCGCCGGGGTGCCGGTGGTGGTGGTCAGCGCCCGCGCCGGGCCGGAGGACCGCATGCGCAGCCTCGACCTGGGGGCCGACGACCTGGTGGCTAAGCCGTTCGACATCCGGGAGCTCCAGGCCCGGATCGCGTCGGCCGTGTCCCGGGTGCGGCAGCAGGCGCTCCAGACCGAGGCCGAGAAGATCACCACGCTACGCCGGGTGGTGGCCAGCGTGTCCCACGAGGTGAACAACCCTCTGGCCGCCATCCTCATGTGCGCCGAGGCCCTGGAGCGCAAGCACACGGACGCCCCGGACGTGGTGAGGAAGAGCCGCACCATCCAGGCCAATGTCCTGCGCATCCGCGACATTCTCAAGAAGCTCGAGCGCATCCGGGCCGTGGTGTCCAAACCCTACGTGGCTGGGGAGCGGATCCTGGAGATCGACGACGTCGAGGAGGAGCCGTGAGCCTGCGGGAGGGCGTACCCCAGCTGGTCGTGTTCGAGGAGGAGCACCGGGATCTGCGGCAGATCCTGGCCCGGATCCACTCCCATAGTCGAGCCCGGGCGGTGCTTCTGTTGGACGTGAACGGCCAGCTGGTGGCCAAGTGGGGCGACACCTCGGGGTTGGACGTGACGAGCTTCTGCTCCCTGGCCGCCTCGAACATCGCGGCCACGGCCAGCATGGCCCGGCTGGTGGGGGAGAAGGACTTCACGATCCTGTTCCATCAGGGCAAGCGCGACTCGATTCACATCAGCCTGATCGGGGACCGGGTCATCCTGGCGGTCATCTTCGGGGCCGAGGCGTCCCTGGGCATGGTGCGCCTGCGGGTGCGCCGGGCCGGGGCCGAGATCGAGGCGGTGCTCCGCCGGATCCTGTCCCGGATGCGGCTGGACGACCGGCTGGACGTGGACCCCCTGTGCGACATCACCGACCAGGACATCGACGAGCTGTTCCGGTTCTGATGCCATGACCTTCGTCAACTACTCCGCCCGGGAACTGAACGTCAAGATCGTGTACTACGGCCCCGGGCTGGGGGGGAAGACCACCAACCTGCGGCACGTGTACGCCCGGGCCCCCACCCGCCAGAAGGGCCGGCTGATCAGCCTCGCCACCCAGACCGAGCGGACCTTGTTCTTCGACTTCCTCCCCCTGAACCTGGGCACCCTCCGGGGGTTTCAGGTACGTTTCCATCTTTACACCGTGCCGGGCCAGGTGTTCTATGCGGCGAGCCGCCGGCTGATCCTCAAGGGAGTGGACGGTCTGGTGTTCGTGGCCGACAGCAACCCCCTGAGGCTGGACGCCAACGCCGAGTCGTGGGCCGATCTGGGCCGGAACCTGGCTGGGTACGGGCTGCGGCGCGACCGGGTGCCCACTGTGATCCAGTACAACAAGCGCGACCTCGAAGGCGCCGTGCCGGTGGACGGTCTACGGAGATGCCTCGGCTCCCCGGGCGTGCCCGAGTTTGAGGCCGTGGCCGCCGAGGGGAGGGGGGTGTTCGAGACCCTGAAGGGGGTAGCCCGGCTGGTGCTGTCCAATCTGGCTCAACGGACGCCCGGCCGTTGACACCGGAGGCCGCAGACCTAATCTTTGGGCTGCGGCGGGGGGCCGCGCCCGGCTCTGCAGCAGGCCCCATGCCCCCCTGACCGTGAGGTGGAGGCGAGGAGGTGTGGTGATTCCTATAACGAATTGGAATCTGGGAGATTTTTAAGCCTCCTAGCCTTCCAGCTTTCTAGCCTTTGAGCCTTCCAGCGGGCCGAAGGCCCCAGACTGACGACCGTCGACCGAGGTCACTGGGGAGTGCCGATCATGGCGCTAGACTACGACCGGATGCGCGCGGCCATGGTGGAGGCTCAGATCCGGCGGCGGGGCATCGGGGACCCCCGGGTCCTGGCTGCCCTGGCACGGGTGCCCCGCCACGAGTTCGTGCCCGAGAACCTGCGGGCCATGGCCTACGACGACACCCCCCTGCCCATCGGCGGAGGCCAGACCATCTCCCAACCCTACATGGTGGCGCTGATGACCGAGGCGCTGGGGCTTCAGGGCGGCGAGAAGGTGCTCGAGGTGGGCACCGGGTCGGGGTACCAGGCCGCGGTGCTGGCCGAGCTGGGCTGCCACGTGATCTCGGTGGAGCGGGATCCGGATCTCGCCGAGCAGGCGGCCCGCCGGCTCGAGCGGCTGGGTTATGACGTGCGGGTGGTGGTGGGCGACGGCACGCTGGGCGTGCCGGAGGAGGCGCCGTTCCAGGCGATCCTGGTGACCGCGGGGGCCCCCCGGGTTCCTCCGTCGCTGGAGGCCCAGCTGCACCCTGAGGGCGGGGTGCTGGTGATCCCGGTGGGCGACCGGGGGGTGCAGGAGCTCCTGCGGCTCACCCGCTGGGGCGGCCGGGTGCTCCGGGAGGGTCTGGGCGGCTGCCGGTTCGTACCCCTGGTGGGAAAGGAGGGGTGGTGATGGGCAGGGCCCTTCTGGTGATCGACATGCTCAACGACTTCGTGGACGAGAAGGGGAGCTTGCGGGTTCCCGACACCGAGGCGGTTCTCCCCCGGGTTGTCCAGGAGGTGGCCGACGCCCGGGCTCGGGGCGAGGCGGTGGTGTACGTGTGCGACGCCCATCAACCGGACGACCCCGAGTTCTCTCGCATGGGGTGGCCGCCCCACGCCGTGCGGGGCACCTGGGGCGCCCGGGTGGTCGAGGCGTTGGAGCCCCGGCCGTTGGACCCCGTGGTGGAGAAAACCACCTACTCCGGGTTCCACGGCTCGGACCTGGACCGGGTGCTGCGGGAGCGGGAAGCCCGAACGGTGCGTCTGGTGGGGTGCGTCACGAACATCTGCGTGCTTTACACCGCGGCCGACGCAGCCATGCGCGGCTATGAAGTGGAGGTGGTGCGGGACGCCGTGGCCGGTTTGGATCCCGGCGACCACGCGTTCGCCCTGCGCCAGATGGAGCGGGTGCTCGGCGCCCGCTTGGTGGACCGGCAAGCGCCGTAACGGCGCGTGTTCCCCGGTAACTTCGGCTGGGACGCGAGGACGCTCGAAGACCTCCAGAATTCCCATACGTTCTAGTCTCTAGTCTCTAGTTTCTAGTTTCTAGCCCGCCCCGGCCCCACAAACGTTATCCTTCCCGTTGTAGGGCTTCGCAGGGGCCTGACGGGGCTGCCCAGCCTCCCGGCTCAGAAAGGACCCATCCATGCCCAAGCTGTGGACCGCTTCCAACCAGGAGATCCTTTCGGGAAAGGTCACCGATGTCTACTTCACCCGGACCCTCCGGGTGCTAGAAAATGAGGGGGTCCGCAAGCGGGTGGTGGCCGAGTTCGTGGCCAAGGGGTTTCCGGACGGCTGGCCCTGGGCCGTGCTGGCGGGCGTGGACGAGGCCCTGGAGCTCCTGAAGCGGCTGCCCGTGACCGTACGGGGCCTGCCCGAGGGCACGATCTTCCGGCCCTGGGACGTGGTCTTGGAGATCGAGGGCGACTACCGGGAGTTCGGGGTGTACGAGACCGCGATCCTGGGGTTCCTGTGTCAGGCCTCGGGCATCGCCACCCAGGCGGCCCGGTGCCGGCTGGCCGCTGGCGACCGCCTGCTGGTCTCGTTTGGAGCCCGGCGGATGCACCCGGCCGTCGCGCCCATGATCGAGCGTAGCGCCTACCTGGGCGGGTGCGACGGGGTGGCCACGGTGACCGCGGCCGAGAAGCTGGGCATCGAGCCCACCGGCACCATGCCCCACGCCCTGATCCTGATCCTCGGGGACTGCGTGGATGCCACCCAAGCCTACGGGCGGGCCATGGGGCCCGAGGTGCGGCTGGTGAGCCTGATCGACACCTTTAACGACGAGAAGTTCGAGGCCGTGCGGGTGGCCGAGGCCCTGGGTGATCGGCTGTTCGCCGTACGGCTCGACACCCCGTCGAGCCGCCGGGGCAGCTTCAAGCGCATCGTGGAGGAGGTGCGGTGGGAGCTGGACATCCGGGGGTTCGAGCGGGTGGGCATCTTCCTCTCGGGCGGGCTCACCGAGGACGATCTGCGGGAGCTTCGGCCCCTGGTTCAGGGGTTCGGGGTGGGTACCTCCATCAGCGCGGCCCGCACGGTGGACTTTTCCATGGACATCGTGGAGGTGGAGGGCGAGCCCCGGGCCAAGCGGGGCAAGCGCTCGGGGGCCAAGGAGGTGTACGGCTGCCCGGTGTGCCTGGCCACGCGGGTCGTTCCCCGGGGTCGGAGGCCGGCCGATGCGTGCCCGTGTGGCGCAGCGTGGGAGCCCCGGACCATGGAGTGGATCCGGGACGGCCGGCTGGTGCGGGAGCCGGAGCCCACCGCCCAGGTCCGGGAGCGGGTCCTGGCCCAGCTTCGGTTTCTGGACGCCCCCGAACCCCCTGCGGGGCCGTCTAGAGACTAGTGTCGTGTTTCGGAAATTTCGTGCTGTTCCCAAGGGGTGGGGCTGGGGGCCCCTTCTTCGCTGAACGGCCTCGCAGGGGCCGCCTCGGCGCGGTCCGCTGCGGCGCGTGAGGGCACGCGCCGCGGCCGCTCCCCTGGCGCCGGGCGGCCCGGGCTGCTCGGCCGTCGCGCTTCGTCGGTGCCCTCAGCCCCACCGCCGTAATCCGCACACGTTTTTGCGAAACGGAACACTAGAGCACTCGAGACTAGAAACTGGATTTTGGAGCCGCATGCGGCTCTCCGGCAGATCCCATGCCCCCCGAATCCTTGGCGTCGGGGCTCAAGAGCCGCCCGGCCGCCTAGCGGCCCAGCCGCCCAGCGGGCCGAAGGCCCCCGACCGACGACCAACGACTGACGACCAACGACCGAAGTTCCCCGAAAAGGATCGGCCATGGGCACCCACGAGTCCGTCATCTGGCTGTTCGTGCTCTCCGGTTTCTACTGGGCCTACTGCCTGTTCTGGGGGCTCAAGGGGTACGCTCGGGCCCGCACCGCGGCCGACTACTTTATCGCCGGCCGGCAGATCCCGATGTGGGTGTTCGTGTTGGCCGCCACGGCCACATCGTTCTCGGGCTGGACCTTCGTGGGCCACCCCGCCCTGGTGTGGCGCGACGGCCTGCCCTACGCGTTCGCCGCGTTCTACGTGATCGCCATCCCGTTCACCGGGGTGCTGTTCCTGAAGCGTACCTGGGTGATGGGCAAGCGCCACGGGTACGTGACCCCGGGCGAGATGTACGCCGACTACTTCCGCAGCGACGCGATGCGGTGGCTCACCGTGGTGGTGGCCCTGTTCTACGCGGTGCCGTACCTGGGGCTCCAGTTCAAGGCGTCGGGGGTGCTGTTCAATGTGCTCAGCGGCGGCGTGGTGGACGTGAACTTCGGCATGTGGGCCCTCTCGGTCGTGGTGCTCCTGTACGTGGTGCTGGGAGGGCTGCGGTCGGTGGCCTACGTGGACACGGCCCAGTGCATCCTGCTCATGGCCGGCATCGTGGCCATCGGGGTCATCGTGCTCGTGAAGACCGGGGGGTGGGGGCCGTTCACCTCGACCTTCGCCGATATGATCCGGTCCGACGCGGCCCGGGGCTCCGACCTCCTGGGCCGGCCGGCCCTGACCCCCCAGGGGTACCACCGGCTGGTGGCGGTGCCCGGGGCGATCCAGGCCGTGCCGTCGGCGACCCGGGCCGAGGGCGGCATGTGGACCGGCACCATGATCCTCACTTACCTGTTCGCCCTGATGGGTATCCAGGCCTCGCCCGCGTTCACCATGTGGGCGTTCTCCAACACCAACCCCCGTCCGTTCGCGCCCCAGCAGGTGTGGGCCAGCGCCCTGGCCGTGGGCGCGTGCCTGTTCGTGTTCTCCGTGATCCAGGGCCTCGGGGGATGGGTGCTGATCGGCCAGGGAAAACTGTTGGTGGACCTTCTGGCCGGCGGCAACCAGGAGAACCTGGTGCCCGCCCTGATCAACCTGGTGAGCGACCAGGCCCCCATGGTCGTGGGGTTTTTGGCCATCTGCGCCCTGGCCGCCATGCAGTCCACGGGCTCGGCATACATGTCCACCACGGCGGGTATGATCACCCGGGATCTGTACGTGCGGTACCTGAACCCCAACGCCACGGCCGGGCAGCAGAAGTTCTGGGGCCGGGTGTGGGTTGTGATCATCACCCTGGCCGCGCTCCTGGTGGCCACCTACTCCGAGGACGCCCTCGTGCTGCTCGGGGGGCTGGCCGTGTCGTTCGGAGCCCAGATGTGGATTCCGCTCCTGGCCACCCTGTACGTGCCCTGGTTCACCCGCCAGGGGGTGGTGGCCGGGTTGGTGGCGGGCATGGCGGCCGTGCTCCTGACCTACCCGTTCCACTGGGCGCCGTTCGTGGCGCTCCACCGGGCGCTGGGGTTCGGGGCCTACCCCCTCACGATCCACTGTGCGGGGTGGGGCATCCTGGCGAACACGGTGGTGGCCGTGGCCGTGTCGGCGGTGACCCAGCCCGCGCGTAAGGAGTACCTGCGTCGGCTGGGCTACCACCGGTACCTGCGAGAGCACGCCTCGGTGCCGGCCGGGAAGGCGCCGCTGAAGAAGGTGGCCTGGGCCCTGGTGCTCCTGTGGTTCGTGTTCGGGATCGGTCCCCTGGCCGTGGTGGGCAACACCTTCTTCGGCCTGATGGACCCCCGGGACCCGTCCACCTGGCCCCTGGGCGTGGCGCCCCTGTGGTGGTGGCAGCTCGTGTGGTGGGCGTTCGGCATCTATATGATGTGGTTCCTGGCCTACAAACTGGAGCTCAGCACCCGGTTCGGCGCGGTGGAGCCGCTGCGGGAGGACTTCTTGGAGGCCCGGGTCGGCGAGGCCGCCCCCATCCGCCTCGACCTGGAGGAGCCGGGCGTGTAGCCCTGGACCGGGTCAGATCTCGAACTCCAGCACGTACGCCCCGTCCTCGAACCGGGTCTCCATCTTTGTTGCGGCCTTCTGAAAGAGGTGCAGCATGGCTCGGTTCTCCGGCATGACCGTGGCCATAATGCCCCGGATCCCCTTGTCCCGGGCCACCTCGATCAGGTGTTCCACCAGGGCCCGGCCCAGCCCCTTGCCCTGCCAGTCGTCCCGCACCAGGAACGCGGCCTCGGCCAGCCCGCTCGCCTCGTCCAGCACGTACTGGGCCAGCCCCACCATCTCCTCCACGCCGTCGTGCTCCACCACGGCGGCCAGGGCCATCTTCTTCTCGTAGTCCAGGTCCAGCTCCTCCTGGAGCCGCTCGTGGGGCATGTACTTGATCACCGTGAAGTACCGCCGGTACACCGACTCGTCCGACAGGCTGTAGAACAGCTCCTTCAGGAGCGGCTCGTCGGTGACTTTGACCGGCCGCAGCAGCAGCCGCACGCCGGCCACCGTGACCCACCGCTCGTATCGCTCGGGGTACAGGTCCAGGGCCGAGGGGATGATCTGGTCGGGCCAGACGTAGTGAAGCCGGCGGGCAGCGTCGAGGAGCTCCTTGCGGAACCTGGGATGGGCGATGTTGATGAGCGCCATGGCCCGCTCGCGGATCGTCTTGCCGAACAGGTCCGCGTACCCCCACTCGGTCACGACGTACCGGACCGACGCCCGGGTGGTGACCACCCCGGCCCCGGGCGAGAGCTGGGGCACGATGCGGCTCACCGCCCCGCCCCGGGCCGTGGACGGAAGCGCGATGATCGCCTTGCCCCCCGGACTGCGGGCGGCGCCCCGGATGAAGTCCACCTGGCCGCCGATGCCCGAGTAGAACTGGTGGCCGATGGAGTCGGAGCACACCTGGCCGGTGAGGTCGATCTCCAAGGCGGTGTTGATGGCCACCATGTTCTCGTTCTGGGCGATCACGAAGGGGTCGTTCGTGTAGTCGCTGGGGTGGAACGCCACCATGGGGTTGCTGTCGATGAAGTCGTACAGATCCCGGGAGCCCATGCAGAACGACGCCACCACCTTGCCCGGGTGCAGGCTCTTGCGCCGGTTCGTGACCGCGCCGGCCCGCACCAGGTCGAGGAGCCAGTCCGAGAACATCTCGGTGTGCACGCCCAGGTCCCGCTTGTCCCGCAGGGCCTGGACCGCGGCGTGGGGGATCGCCCCGATCCCGATCTGGATCGTGGCGCCGTCGCCCACCAGGCGGGCGATGTTTCGTCCGATCCGCAGGGCCGTCTCGTCGGGGGCGGGGGGCAGGTACTCGATCACCGGGGAGGCGTGCTCCACCAGGGCGTCGAACCGCTCCACGGGCACGAACGAGTCGCCCAGGGTGCGGGGCATGTGGGGGTTGACCTCGGCGATCACCACCCGGGCGGTCTCCACGGCCGCCCGGGTCACGTCCACGCTGACCCCCAAGCTCACGTAACCGTGGCGGTCGGGCGGGGTCACCTGCACCAGGGCCGCGTCCAGGCGGATGCGCCGGCTGCGGAAGAGGGCGGGCAGCTCCGACAGGTACACCGGGGTGTAGTCGGCCCGCCCTTCTGCCACGGCCCGGCGGGTGTTGTCGCCGATGAAGAAGGCGTTGTGGCGGAACACCTTGGAGAGTTTCTCGTCGGCGTAGGGGGCGATGCCCAGGGTGAGGATGTGCAGGATCTCCGAGTCTGCCAGCCGGCGGCCCTTGTCCGCCAGGCCCTCCACCAGGTACTGGGGCTCCCCGCAGGCCGAGCCCACGAAGATCTTGGCCCCCCGCTGGATCCGAGACAGGGCGGCCTCCCGGGTCATCACCCGCGAGGCGTAACGTTTCTTCCAGTCCGGGTCGTGGCTCATGGATCCGATACGGGTGCGGGCAGGCGCACGCGTCCGTCCCGCCTCAGGTCGCAAAAAAGGAGTGTGCCGCCCACCACGCACACCGGGATCGCGAGCAGGTTCAGCAGGGGGATCATCAGCAGGAGCGACGCCCCACATCCAAACGCCACCACGGCCGGGGCGTTGCGGAACACGGCCCGGCGCTTGGCCCCGAACGGCAGCCGCCACCGCTCCAGGGAGTAGTCGAGGTACTCCCACCCCAGGAAGAAGAACGCCACCAGCGGTGCCAGCACGGCCGAGGCCACGGAGCCCAGACCCGGGATCAGGTTCAGGGCCAGCACCAGCCCGAACCCGGCCAGATACAGGGCCAGCCGGCCCAGTGCGGCCTGGAACGACCGACCCATGTCGCGCACGAACGCGCCCAGCCGAAACGGCTCGTCCAGGGTGGTGCCGGTGTAGATTCGCTCCACCCGCTCGCTGAGCAGGTCGTTGAACGGGGCGAGGATCAGGTTACCCACCAGGGCGAAGGCGTACACGATGACCACCAGCAGGATCACCGCGCCGACAAACGCGGCCAGGTAGTAGAGCAGGGCCCACCACCACCCCTCGCCCTGGGGCAGCATGCGGTCCAGCCACTGCCCGAACCGGCTCCCCGCGAGCCAGGCGAACAGGGCGAACAGCAGGGTGTTGATGGCCACGGGAACGGCCACCAGCCCCACCAACCGGGGGTGCCGGGTCAGGAACCTCAGCCCCCGGAACGGGTAGAAGAAGGCGCCCGCCGCCCTGGGGTCGGCCATGCTCCGGATCACCCGGCCTCCTCCAGCTCCCGGAAGAACGAGGCGTCTCCCGCGCCCTCGCGCAGCACCCGCACCTGCTGGCCCACCAGGGAGACCACCGTGGACGGCACCCGGGGAAGCACCCCGCACTCCAGGATCAGGTCCACCTGGCTGCCCAGCACCCTCTGGATCTCGTCGGGCCGATTCAGGGGGTCGGCGCCGCTGGGGTTGGCGCTGGTGGAGAGGATGGGATTGCCCAGCTCCTTGACCAGCCCCAGGCACACGGGATGGTCCGGGATCCGGATCCCCACGGTCTTCTGTTTGGTCAGGAGCAGTCGGGGCACCTCGCGGCTGGCCTCCAGAACGAAGGTATACGGGCCGGGCAGGAACCGCTTCAGGATTCGGTAGGCGAAGTTGGACACCCGGGCGTAGCGGCTGATGTGGGTGAGGTCCGCGCACACGAAGCTCATGGGCTTTTTGGGATCGCGCCCCTTGATCCGGACGATCCGTTCCACCGCGTGCTTGTTGGTGATGTCGCACCCCAGGCCGTAGACCGTGTCGGTGGGGTACACGATCACGCCGTCATTGCGCAGCAGCTCAGCCGCCCGCCGGATGTGCCGGGCCTGGGGCGTGACCGGGTGGACCGAGAGCACGACAGCCATGGGAATCCCCTCGTGGGTGTTGGGGTCGTTGGGAACCGGAGGGTCGGGTCGAGCACGCCTGGTCGATCGCCGGGGTAATAATGCAGCCCCCGCCGGTTGTCAAACCTCGTGCGGCATCCGGCGCTTGTGCCCGCCAACCGCCGTGTGTATGCTCTGCCAAATCCTGTGCGTGAAGGAGAGCGGGCATCATGAGCGACGGCAAGGATCCTGGGGCGGAGGCTCCGCCCGCCGAAGAGGCGACCCGGGAGGAGTTCGCGCGGCTGTTCGAGGCGGGGGGGGGTGGGCACACCGGGGGGGGGCGGCGGGTCAAGGCGGGGGACAAGCTCCGGTG
>Ga0256830_1000322_pt1 | contig 41333 bp, 28 predicted proteins | sample 128326metaG_FD_190537 | JGI IMG/M metagenome (GOLD analysis project Ga0256830, IMG submission 190537) | Hydrothermal vent microbial communities from Lau Basin, Pacific Ocean - 128-326 | ecosystem: Environmental > Aquatic > Marine > Hydrothermal vents | place: Pacific Ocean: Lau Basin | collected...
AAAGAGATTTAAAAAAAAAAAAAGAAATGGCTGTATTTATAGCCGGAGCTGCAGCTCTTGGATTTCTTGCTGGAAAGTATTTAGGAGAACATGGACGAGAAAATAGGCCTCAAGTTAGAGCTAGTATTCTTAACTCTATAAGTTTTGAATCATCAGTTAATGCGCAAGCTATAATAAGTGTAACACAAGATGTTGGATTTAATTTCCTTCAAAATTGTGATATTGATCTTGTGTTTTGTACTGTAAATGGAACAGTAAGTTGTACACAAGATATTAATGTTAAACAAAAACAATTTTCAACAGTAACTTCAGATTATAGTCAACAAGCTATTGAAGATATTAAAACAACTATTGCAAATGATATTGAACAACAAGTTAAAAAAACTGAAACAAATTTTAGCAGATTTGTAGATAATTTACTTGGATCAGGTGATCCAGATATAATAACTTCGCTTAATAATACTTTTCAAGAAGCAATGGATGTCTCATTTACTGCTCAAAATTTAGTAAATCAGAGTGCTGAAATGACGGCTAATCAAAGAGTTAAAATAAATTGTTTTCAGAGTACTATTAATGGAGATATTACTTCTGAACAACAAATAGTAGTTGAATGGACTATGAAATCACTTCTTACTCAAGTTATTGATCAAATGATAGATAAATCTATTGAACTCGATCTTGATAATAAAGTAAAACAAACTCTTGAAACTACTGTAATTCCCGGATGGTTATGGATAGTCATTGCTTTAGGAATCGTCCTAGTTCTTGTAGTTATTGGTGTTATCATCTTTTTTGTTATCCGAGGATCAATGAGAAAATCTCCACAACCTAGATATTATCGTCCAGGTCCAGCTCAACAACAACAACCTCAAATTCAAATAATTCAACAATCACCAATGCCAATGCCTCAACAACAACCTTATCCTTCAGTTCTTTCTTCTCCTCAATATAGTCCTTTACCTTCACCCGTTCGAAGTCCTGTAATGATGAATACTCCTCCAGTATATGTTCAGTCTCCTTATTCTCCTTATTATAATTTTCCTCGTCGTTTTTAAAAAAAAACAAAGAATTTAATTTAATTTCATTATACATTTTTAATAAAAAAAATTATTTTCAACATTAAGTAAAGTAATTTTATTATTTTCAACGTTAAATAATTTCATCAAAAATTTTTAAATCAAGATTTAGAAAAGTAAAAAAAAAGTTTTCTTAAAAAAAAGATGGAAAATGAAGAAGAATCACAATTTGATAATGTTATTGTTGATATTGATGATGATGATGATGAAAAAGAACCTAAATTAGGAATAATGTTAAGAATTCCGACTCCCTGTGATAAAGAAGCAGAAGATTATTTATATGCAATTCAAAAAATCAAAAATAAATTTTCAATGAATTCAATTCCTTTTACTGAAATAATAAGAATATGTGATAATTGTAAAATTCAAATTCCTATTCGTCAAAATGGACTAGAATTTAAATGTTCAAGATGTGAAATTTATTATGATCTTTGTTTACACTGTCAGAAAACTTATAATTCAACAATTTGTCCAGAAGATTGGGGTTGTAATTTTAAAAATGTCTATCTTCAAAAAAATTAAAAAGAAATACTTTTTTTTGATCATAATTTTAAAAACTAAAAAAAATAAACTAAAAAGGAAGAAAAGAAATAAATTTATTTTTCATATTAAGATTTTCTACTAGATCATGATTATAAATATAAACATATGTAATTTCTTTATTTTTACTTTTATTTTCATGTTGTAAATAAATTATCACAGATTTACCTGTATAATTATAACAATCATGAATAATTTCAACTTCATACATTTTCTTTCCTTTTAAGACAATTTCATTCTTAATTTTTCCTGACCAAATTTGTTTCTCATAACATTCTTTTCGTTTTTCATATAATTCCGTAATATCAAGAAATTGTTCAATTCCTTGATTCCAAAAAACATAGTATCCTCCAACAGATAAATTTTCATAATATAAATTTTTATATAAATTATTATAAATAACAAGATTTTCTAAATTTGTGTAGTAGTATTGATCATCATTATTATTTTTTTCCATTTTTTTTTTCCGAAAAAAAAATTATCAAAAAATTAAAAAAAAATTTTTTTTAAAAAAAAATAAAAATTCGTTATTTTTTCTTCAAATTATTTTTAGTTAAATAAATCAGAAAAAAAATAAAAAAAAAGAGAAGAAAGATATTAAAAAAAATGAATTTTTAGAAGCTATTTTTTTAAAAAATAGCTTTTTTTAAAGCTCACGTAGCATAATTGGTTAATGCATCGGTCTTATGAGCCGAAGATTGTGGGTTCGAGTCCCATCGTGAGCAAATTTTTTTTTCAAAAATTCATTTTTTTTCATATCTTTCTTCTCTTTTTTTTTTTATTTTTTTTTTTGTTTTTAATTTGTAATTTGATGATGAATAATTTTAAAAAAAGAAAACTTTATCTAGAAATTTTTTACTTTCAAATGGAATACTAACAGTGTGTAAAAGCATCATTGCTGGATTAATGTAAATATTTGAATAGCCAGCTTTTATCATTGAAAAATGAAAAGCAACATGTTCACAATGATAACCAGCATATTGTACTGAGTTATCTAGCCAAACATATATTGGGTAGATAGCACAACCTGAAAATCCTGATTGAACTTTAATGGGTTCTTGAGATCTATCTTTAATACCTAGAGACCATGTTTTGTATGTTTGTTTTGCCAAGCTAAGATAATTTAATTTGACTGGTTTTTTGTTAAGAGGAACATAAGCAAGTGAATCATAATAAGAAAGAGATGAACCAGATTTATCTATTGGACTTCCTACTACTCCATATGCTGTCATAGCATGCCAATCTTTATAAAAAAAACATGTAGCTACTCCATCAAAAGAAATAGGACCTGTAATATCCCAATCTAGAACCAGGACATAATCAAAATTGGAATAATTTTTTCTTACATCATTTACTGTTCGATTTCTAAAATCGGCCATTCTTTCCATTCGGGTTAAAGAATTAATTCCAGTATTTGCAGCTGATATTTTTCTTAACTTGCATTCTGGATTTTCAGGACATGATATAAGTTTTATGTGAGGATTATTTTTTGCTTCTTCTTTTATTATTGTTCTTGTTCCATCAATACTATCATTTTCAAATATAGTAATAACATAATCTTTAAATAATTCTCCTAATTTTGTCATTCTTTTCAAATTGAGATAAATATTCTTTGATATATCTTTTGCAAGTCCTGTAATAACTATTTTTTTAGTTTTCATTATTTCATATCCTATTTTGACTTTTTTATTATATTCTTGTGCTTTTTCTTCTCTAGGAGGAAATGCTTCTTCAGGAAAATATATACTTTGATACCATTCTGGATGTTTTAATAAATGATATGATACTCCATGTTTCATATATTCAATTGGTTTTTTAGTCAAAATTTTTATAATTACAATTATCAAAAAAGTAACGAATAATATAACTATAACTGCAACTAAAAATCTTCTAATTTTTATATAATTCATTTTTTTTTCTTTTTTTTCTTTATTTTTCTTTATTTTTTCTTTATTTTTTTTTCTAATTTTTTTTTAACATTGATAAAAAAAAGCAATTAATTTTTGGATATTTTTTTTTATTTCCTTAAAAGTAAGTTATGTTCTGCTAACCATTGAAGAATTTCTAAACGGCAATTCATTGCAGTTAAATTAACCGCTTCAGGAGAAGGAATAAGATCATAATTATACAAATATTTAACTATTTTGAGATGACCATTTTCTGAAGCATCATCAATCGCCTCTTGATCAGGAAGTAGTAAATTGTTTTGTTTTTTACTTGTTTCAATAATAAAATAAATGATATCAAAATATCCTTTTCTTGTAGCTTCATTAAGAGCAAATTCATTAGGAAGTAAATTTTTTTCTTGATTAAGAAAAATGAGAATGTCCTTTCTATCATGAATTGTAGCTTGATTGATAACTTCTAAATTAATATATTTTTTAAGATTATATTCACATGTTAAATACCATTCAATTATATGTTTATGTCCGTTTTTCGTTGCCATAATAGCTCCAAAATTATTTGGAAAATTATTATTTCTTGATAGAATTTTCAAAATATCTAAATGTCCATTTTGTGCTGCAGCGTTTGCATAAATATGTTTATTATGTTTATTATCCAATAATGTAATTACTTCAGATAAATAATTTATATCTGACAGAAATTGTATAATTTCAGTTCTTCCTTCAATAATAGTATTATATATTCCGTCTTTAGTAGGATAAATATTTATTTCGTGTAGTAATTTTATTATTTCTAAATGACCATTTTTTGCTGCTTTATTAGCTGCTTGAAAAGTAGGTCGTAATCCTTTTGAAATAAAAAATTTAAGTAATTTAATCTTATTAAATTCAGCTAAAAAATTTAAATCATTAGTATTTGGCAATAATAAAATTTTAGAAAAATATTCATCATCAGTTGTAATAGTAGTAGTATTGAATTCATCATTATCAATATATTCAATACCTGGAATTTGACAATAAGATGATGAGAAAATAAAAATATTCAACGAAAATAAATATTCTATCATAAGAAGATCATCATTATCTTCTTTATTCAAATGATTTTTACGAATTATAGTAGATAAAATATTTGCCGATGGAAATATTTCATGAGAAATTAACCATTGTAACGTTCTAATATCATGTCTTATAATTGCAGAATTTGCTGATATTTTTGACGGAAAAATTCCATATTTACTAAGAATATCAAGAATTTCCAATTTTCCAATCCGAGCCATATTATCAACTTTATATTGTTCTGGTCGAGCTATTTTATGAGAAAGAAGAAAATCTAAAACTTTAAGTTGCTGTCTAGTATGGCCATCAAGAGTAGAATTAGCAATCGTCGTAAACCATAAATTCACTTTATAAAACTTATCTCCAGTTACTGTTCTAAAATAATTAGTATTTCTATTAAAATTATTAAAAGTATAAATATTAAATGGAGGATAAAATGCATATAATTGTGAACTCATTTCAAGTTTTCGTTCTTTCAACTTTAGAATCTGTTCATTTTCCTCTAATATAATTTTAAGAAGTTTTGGATAATTACTAATTAAAAAAGCATTTTCCAAAATTAAACTAATATCTATAGATATTTTATTATACACAGTATTTTTTCCTGATCTTAAATATTGATTTTCAATATCAATATCAATTAAATCTTTCATAAAATTAGAATTTCTATAAAAATTCATAAGAGTCCAAAAATAATTTTCCCATGACTCTCTTTTAGGTTTTCCAGAAATATACTGAGGAAATTTTTGAATTATTCGTATCTTCCATGAATCTTCAACCAATCTATATAAATAAGAGTTTATTCTTTTTATACATTCCACAAATCGAATATCAACATACATCAATATAATCATATCAATTTCATAAATACTTACAAATCCTTCCTGACTCATTTTTTTTCTTTTCTTTTTCCTTTTTTTTTAAAAAAATAATAATATATATATAATCTGAATGAACAAAAAAAATCATAATTAAAATTGCGTAATTTTTTTAATTTAATTTTTTTTAAATAATTAATTTTATTATAAAAATAAATGGATTTTTCCTTTAAAAAAAATATAAAAAATAAAAATTTATTCAAATAAAGCAAAACTTTCACCAATAGTTATTCCTTCTACTTGTTCTCCTTCTGATACTCCTTCTTCTCCTGACTCTTCTTCTTCTTCTTTCTTCTTTTTCTTCCTTTTTCTTTTTTTCTCTTTCCTCTTCTTTTTTCCTTTTACTTTTTCTCTTTCTTCTTCTTCCTCTTTTTCTTTCTCTTTTTCTTTTTCTGCCTGTTCTTTTTGCTCTTCTGCTTGAACAATAACTTGTTTTTCTACTCTTGCTTTCTTTGTTGGTATTTCTTCTTCTTCTTCCTCTTCTTCTTCTTCTTCTTCTGATGGTTGAATTTCCTCTTCTAACAACATTTTCATCATTTCTTCAATTTCTCTTTTTTCTTGTTCTTCTTTTTTTCTTTCCATTCGTAACGGTTCTTGTTGTTGTAATAAATAATTACTAAAACTTTCAGGTATAATATTCGAATATTCTATATATCTTCTTACTGATTTAATAACAACTCTATTAGCAAGCTCCCCAAGAATCTTTGGAAAAATAAACCACCTAGTTTTAGACAATATTCCTCTAGTCTTTAATTTAACTATTCCAAATTCTACAAAACAATTAATCATACTTCTTTCACTATTAAAAACTTTTCCAAAATCCCAATCTTGTTTTTCTAATATCAAACCTTCTTTTTTAAACCAATTAATTGTTATCTGTTCTCCTTTTTTAATATTAATTTTTGCTATAATATTTCCTATTCTATCTATATAACAATTAGCAAATAACTTCTTAATTTTTTCATAGCATTTTCTTTTTCGTTTCGTTACTACCACTTGTTTAAAAGAAGCTCTATGTTTTTTTATCTCAGAAATTCTCTTTTTCTCTATTTCCTTTTTTTTATTCTGCAACTCATTAATTTTATTATTAATTTTTTCTAATTCCTTATTTCTTTCTTCAATTCTTTGACTTATCTCTAAATTACCTGGCTCCCTTCTAGAAAGACCCATTTCAATTTCTTGTTCTTTCCCTAATTTTTTATATTTTTTTTGAAGTTTTCTTATCTTTTGTTCCAATTTCTCTATTTCTTCTTCTTTTTTTCTAATAGAAGTATCTAGTCTTTCTTGTTCTAATGCTATTTCACTTTCATTTTTCATCTCTTCACTCTCTTCTTCTCTTCTTCTTTCTTTTTCTTCTTCTTCTTCTTCTTCCTCCTCCTTCTCTTTACTTTTTTCTTCTTCTTTTTCTCTTTTTTTCCGTTTTTTCTTTTTTCGTCTAGTTTCTTCAGTAGAAGATTGTTGTTGTTGAGCTTTCATTTTTTCTCTTTCCTCTCCTAGTTTAGAAACTTCTTCTTCTATTTCTTTCATTTCCAATCGTACTTTCTCAAATTCATCTTCTTTTTCTTTTATTTCTTTACTTCTTTGTTCCATTCTTTTTTCTATTCTTCGTTTCAATATTGGATTTTCTATTTTAGAACGTTGTTCATCGTTTTCTTGTTCTTGTCGTAGTTTTTCTATTTCTTGTCGCAATTTTTCTACTTCTTGTTGAACTTTTTTTAATTTTCTCTCTTCCTCTGTTTCTTCTTCTTCTTCTTCACTTTCCTCTTCTTCTTCTTCTTCTTCCTCTGTTTCTTCTTCTTCTTCACTTTCTTCTTCTTCCTCTTCCTCCTCACTTTCTTCACTTTCTTGTATTTCAAAAGTTTTTTCTATAACCGTTATTGGCCAATCCCATCTCTGAGAAACTTTCCATTCTCTTTGAGGAATTAAAACTGTAAAATTAAGTTCATTATTTTCATTACTCATAATGGCCTCTTCGTTTTCCGAGATTTCAACTACTTTTTTCATTTCTTCTATTAATTTTTTATAATCATTCATTTCATTTTCACTTTCTGTTCTTCCAACTCTAGTTTGTTCAATTTTTTCAGATACATTAAGACTCTGTTCAGATACTTGTAATTCTATTTCTTCAGAGCTTCTATTTCTAATACTTATTCCATATTCATTAATAAAAGGTAATATCCCTATTAATTCTAAATTTTCTAATTCTTTTCTTAAAGATTCAGCTTCTTTTCGTTTTCCTCGTTCTTGATAAATACGACCAATATCAATAATAATCTGATTTCTTTCTTTTTCATCAAGTATTCGTACTTTACCACTAATTCTTCCTACTTTTGTTCCCGCTTTTATATTTTTTCTAGCTTTAATTATTCCATTTCTTTTCTTAATTATCAGATCATTCTTTTCTTCATTTTCAAAATATTCTTTTAAATGATCCAAAAATATCTTTCTAACTTCTTCTTGACCTTTTACCTCTGACATAAAATTATTTTTTTCTAATTATTACTTGCTATAATATATACTTTCTATAGTTTTTTATAACTTACTTTTTTTAAAAAAAAATAATCAATCTAATAATTTATTTTTTTTTTTTCAATATAATTATTTATTAAAAAAATTCAAAATCACATTTACAAAAAGAATATAATGAAAGACATTTATTATTTATTAAATATATATTGATATTAAGGTATTTCACTTTCATAAGTAATAGATAGAACTATTTCATGATTTAAATTCTCAGTATTAAAAGGTGTACCATCAGTATTAATAAGTGAGATTGTTAATTTATCTAATCTAAGATTAGAAAATGATTCTATTTCAGAATCAGCTGAATAAAATAATTCATATATTTTATCTTTTTTCTTTAAAATACCAAAATATCCTCTATTACTTAATTCTCGATGTTGAGATAATACCATTTCATTCGAAACAAAATCTAAATAACCTCTAATAGTATTATCAATTTCCTCAATTCTAACAAGTATAAAATTAGGAGGTGCAAGAGAAGCTAAAACTTGAGATCTACTTTCAATCTTAATTGAAGTATCATCATCATCATTAATCAAATTAAGATTTAGACGAGTTTTCAAACTAGTTTCTTGTAACACAGGAGTAATAGATAATGGAAGAGATGCATTTAATGGAGTTGATATCGATTTTTCATTACACCATTCATTTATAGTCAAACAGTCAATAGTAATTTTATCTAACTCACTATTAACTCGAACAGCATATCTATTATAAGACTGAGAATTTTGAGAATTGTTAAAGGGTTCACGATAAAATACCTGAAAATGTGAGCGAATAACTGTTCCATACTTTGAATTTTCAGCTCTAAAACCAAAAAGAGATGCTGTCTGTGCTTCTCCAGAAAATCTTAATTCAAACGGAAGAAAACGAACAAACTCAAATTTTCCCTCTTTATCATCATATGAAATTCTAATTTTTTGAGCATATGAATTCCAAGATAATGTTGTATTTATTAAATTCTCAATTTCTTTTCCCATTTCTTTAGCATCTTTATATTCTCTACTAGTCAAATTTATTGTAGTTACTGTTCCCGATTCATCAGATATAATAATACGATGAGAAGTTGTTGTATATGGAGGATTCCATGATTTTTCTAATTCATTTGCAAAATCTTGTGTAGATGTATAATGTTTAGGAACAAGACGTATTCGATAGTAATTATTCCAATTTTCCACATCCAATAATGATATTTTTGAAACAACATAATTATTATGATAGTAAATCAAATAATAATTAGTATTATAGTCATATTCCGCCACTATATTTTTATTAATAGAATTTAAACGTGAATTAATAGCATTAATAAACCTACGTCGATCAGTAAAAGGGGGAATTAAAACTTTAGTAAATGTAAAGGTTCCCGGAATCACATATTTTTCAGGAAGTTCATTATAATATACACAAGTAAATATTTTACTATTAGAATTACTAATATCTATAACTTTAAACGGACATTTTTGAAGTATCGAATTAAATCCACTTGCATTCTCATCGTATAAATAAACAATATCATGTACTATAAGTCCATGATCATGTTCTGTTTGAACTTGTATTTCAATATTAGAATTCAGAAATGAAAAACTTGTAACATTATTAATTGTTAATGGAAGATATACTTTTATATCATCTTCAAGATTAATAATTCGTGATTTATCCGTTAACAATATCAATCCTTCATTATATCTAATTTCATTTGTTCCTATTTCATTTTTATCTTGAGGATGAAAAGAAAAACTTAATTCAGGAGAAGGAACTCTTGCATCTTTCAATTCTATTCGTTTAATACGAATATTTCTATTAAGACATTGTGCTTTATAATAATTAGTAAAATTTGTTCTATTATCAACCCAATCTGAACTTCGAATTTCTATTGCTACTGTTTTCAAGTTTTTACTTCCACTATCCGTCATCATCATTTTTTTCTTTATTTTTTCATTTTCATTACTTTCTTTTTCTTCCTCATTATCATTATTATTATCATTATTATTATTATTTTCTTGAAAAATTCTTGTTGTTTTAGGAATGTATTTTCCTGATAAATCTCTATCTCTGTATTTTCTTGTTAATGAATTATTATTTAGAAAAAATGACATTTTTTTTCTCTTAAACTCCAAAAAAAAATCTTTCTTAATAGTTTAAGAAATAAGAATTTTTCAATTTTGATAACTTAAAAATTAAAAAAAAAAAAAAGAAAAAGAAAAGAATTCTAAAAGTAAGTTTGAAAAAAAATATATATGGAAAAAACTCCATCTCCGACTTCGTCTCCGTTAACTGAAGAAGCTCCTCTTCCTCCACCTCCTGAAGGTGTTTCTGCTACACCTCAATCTTTAAGAGAAGCTGCAGGAACTCCTCCACCTCCTCCTGTGGCACTAATAAGTCCTGCAAGTACTCCTTCAGGTGAAACTTCTCCTCCTAAGTTCAGACAACGTACTACTACTAAAACTTTATCTGCACATGAACTCGAACATGAATCATATAAAAAACAATATTCATATCATAAATCTTCACCTAATGGTTCTCGATTTCTAGTGACATTTTTCTTAGTTTTGCTTTTAATTGTTTTTTTAGTTATAGTTATTTTCCTACTTCTCCATTAAAAAAAAATATTTTTAATTAAATCAAAAATTTTTATAAATTATTTATTAGTTTATAAAAGTTGATTGTTTATCAAATAAATCTCTTTGATAGTTGTTATTTATTTACTTACTACTACAACAACATAAACAAAACACAAATATAATATTTACATTACCCACCATACATTTATTTTAATACCATATAATATTAAAAAAAATTATTTAATAATTAATTCTTTTTTAAATAGAATTTATTTTTATTTTCTTCTTTTAGTTAAAATCATTACTATAACTAAAATTACAATAATAAATACTGATAAACTTATAATAATAATAATTAAAAGAGATAAATCAATATTATTTTTATCATGTTTATCATGTTTATCATGTGTATGAGGATAATGAAATAATTGTTTATGAGCAAGTTTGTTATTTTTAGAATATGAAGAAGAAGAACAAAAAGATTGTAAATAATCTTGTTTTAATTTTAAATTTCCATAATCATCTATTGTCCATAGATCATTTGGTAGATTCATATAAGTTTTTTCATTTTGTTCTTTATTTAAGGATGGAAGAGAAAAATACCAATATCCAGGTATAGAATTCTTCCAAGGACCAGGACGAAAAGCTCTTTGAATTTCTTCAAATGAACTTCTTTTACTTCTTGGAACATTAGAATTATCATTTACATCTTCATGATACTCATACATCCATCTTTCAAAAGATTCTCGATTATTCACATAATTTTCTATTGGTTTTCTCCTTAAAAACTCAACAAGATGATTTCTGCATCGAGGACATGGAAATAGATAAATTAATGAATATATCAAATTTATAGCTGCTTCTTTTTCTTCCTCTGTTGGATTTTCAGGATATGATCCAGAAATTGTATGTAAACTAAACCATAATGCTGGACTTAATTCTTTCAAAGTAGGCATACTATACTATTTTCTCTCTCCTTATTTTTTTTTATAAATGAATTAAAAAAAAAAGAAATTTTTGATTTTTTTTAAACTAAATAAAGTATTTATTTAATTTTTTTTCATATTTATTATACATTAAAATAAAATTTAATTTTTTTTAATTTAATTTTTTTTTTTAATTAGATTTCCTCTTCAAGTTTTCTAAAAGGTGATGGTGTTGGTAGTTGTTGTTGTTGTTGCCGTTGTTGTTGTGTCACTGTTTTTTCTTCAAGTTGTAAATTTATGATATGTTTCCAGTTATTTTTATTTTTAATTTTATTGAAAAATTTATTTCTTTTGATTTTATCAAACATTTCCATAATACAATCATTTCTACGTTCAAGAAAATCTTTTACATCTTGTATTCTTTCAAGAGATATCATAAGTCTATTAAAAATATTAATATAAAATTCAAGATCACTTTGTTTTTCTTCTTCTCTCTGTTGAAAATGATTTTCTATTAATCTTTTAACATTTAGAATACCAGATTCTTTAATATGTGTTAAGCTTTTTTCCAATTTTCGAAAATATTTAGAAATTGCTTTAGATATTTCTTCTTTTTCTTCCTCTGATAATTCTTGTTTTTTCTCTTTTTCAAAAAGATGAAGATAATTTTTATATCTTGTAACTTCTTCTATATTAAAGAATTTATGTATTATTTTAAGAATTCTTTTTCTTGATTCAGTCGATTTTCGATATAATTTAGTATATACTTTCTTATTACAACAATTAATTATCCAATCTAATATCTGTTTTAATAAGAAAGATTCATCACTAATTAATTTAATCATTGATTTAACAGCATTAATACTTGGAAGAATTTGAGATTTTTCATCTGTAAATAACTGTTTTTTTATTTTCATAAGATATTTCAAACGACAGAATTTCCATTCAACAAGCTCTTCAGTATTAGTTGGCATTTCCATTTCGAATAATTCTTTATTTTCTTTAGTCTCAAATGAATATTTTTCCAAGCATCTTGGTTCTATTCTTCTCCTGAGACGAATAACTTCTTTAGTAATATTTTTCTTTTCAATTTCAATTAAACGATCTTGAATTCGAAGTAAATTATAATATTTATAAATCAAATCATTTCTTTCTTTTATTCGTTTTTCAAGCTCATTTATAATAGCATTTTTTTCACAACTAACATTTATATACGAAGTCAATCTATTTCTTTCATCTTCTCTATTTTTTTTATGATTATTCATATAATAAGTTATAAATAAAGGTGGAATATATACATACTCCTTTTGTTCTTCTCCTTCTCTTGCCGTTTCTAATTCTCCATATTGAGTTACATAATTTCTATAATCATCAGAATCAATATTATGCAATTTTTCATATGTATTTCTCCACATTGAAAGAAATTTATTTCTAATTCTTTCTTTTTCCTCTATCATTTCTTCTTCTTCTCCAATTCGTGTCGTAAAGAATTTTTCTAATTCTTCTATTTCTCTCAATTGTTTTTGTCTTTCTCTTCTTATGCGTCTTAATTCTTTTTCTCGCTCAGCTCGTTCTCGTCTTAGTTCTTCTCTTCTTAAAGCTCTTTCTCGTTTCTGTCTTTCTTTCTCCAGAGCTCTTTTTAGTTCTTCTTCTTCTCTTGCCCTTTCCTTTCTTAAATCAATCGATGTGAATGTATAATAAATAATTTGTTTTTGAATTGACGGTTTTAATTCTTGACTCTTTTTATCAAGAAATTCTTTTATATTACTTTCCTCTTCAAATCTGTTATTTTTTTTATTTGTAAATTCGTTTATAAAATGGGATGATGATCCATAAAAACTCAATTCTTCATCATTAAAATTCTCTGTGTTTTCAATCTCAAACAATAATTTTTTGTTATTTTCTTTTTCTTTTCTTTCAAAAAATTGAAGAGATTTAACTGCAAAACTTTCAGCGTTTCTCATTCTGCGTATTTGAGATTCTTCAAAACTAATAAATCCAAGCCTAAAACTGCGCAATGTAAATTTAATTTTTTTCCTATAAAATTTTGCTATAGTTTGTATTCTCTTATTTTTAAATCTAATATTTTTGTTCTTAAAATCATACATCATTACATCCAAATACTCTTCAAATAAATTTTTATTATAATATATAGCATTATTTCCTGATTTTCTATATTCTCTTATTTCTGCAATTTCTTCTGGTTTTATTATATCAAGATTTTTAACACTAACTACATTCAAAAATTTTTCAACTTTTTTATTTTGTTTATACTTTATTATTTTAACATCGTCTTCAATTTCTTTTCTCTCTGCTATAATATCAAGAGCAAAGTTTTCTAGAATATTATATATTTCTGTTATAGATGATTTTTTATAAATTAAAAATAAAGTTCCATTTTCATAAGTCGAATTTAATTGAGGTATAAAGTCACGAAGAAATTCATAACATCTTATAGTTTTTAGGCTGATTTTTATCAAACTAATTTGTTCTTTCAATTTTAAATTCGCAACATTTATTAACAACTTCTTTTTTCCTTTATTCATATATAAATCATATAAATTCTCAATTATTTTTTCATAACCTTCTCTAATTATGGTTTCTACTGCTTTCCATATCATAGATTGAATGTAGGAACTAAAAACTATGATTTCTTTATCTACTGTTGCTATAGTTTCAATATTTTTAATAAATTTAAGCTTTTTCAATCTTGTTTTATCTAATGAATTAAGTTCTGTTTGAAGACCAGAAAAAAGTATATCTGAAATTAATTCAAGACTGTTTTGAGGTATTAATTTTTCATTTTTAATTCTTTTAGGATATTTTTTATATAATCTATTGAGAATAAATGATAATTCTTGTTTATATTTTCCTCTTTCTTCAGGAGAATTAATATTATATTTCTTAAATAAAGAGATTATTCTAAATCTTTCAGATCGTGAAAATAATTTCCATTTTTCTACAGGAATATTATACAAATTCTCTGATTGTTCATCAATTTTTTTCTCTCTTAGTGTAAACTTTCTTTTTGGAACATTTCGTCTTAAGATAACAGTTTCCGGAATAAACGAAAGCGAAAAGAAATTCGAAACATTTCTTGTTGTAGCTGCTGAAGAAACCACAGGAGATACATAAACATCTCTTAAAATTTCTCCATTTTCATTTATTCCAAAAACAAATGGCTGCATTTCTGAAATTATCCATAAATTTCGATGAATATTCCACATTTGTTTTAGTGAATCCAACGACATTTTAACACTCACTTCTTCTTCTTTAATACCATCATCACTATAACGACTCAAATGTTCACGACTTAAAGGCGATGAAGGAAATGTCTTTGGAAGAGCATAAATTTCAACGGATTTTTCTATCACTTCTCCATTTTCTAAAGCAGCATTAGTTTCTCCAAAAATATATTTCCACATTTCAGCTCTTAGTTCTTCTAATTCAGTAAATTCTTGTGAACTAATTCGACGTTGTGAACTAACTCGACGTGTTGTTATTAATTTTCCTGATCGTGATTGTTCTCTTATTTTCTTTCTTCTTTCTATTTCTCTTTGTTTGCTCTCTTTTTTTCGAGCTATTCTTGAACTTCTCGTTTTTGTTTTATTTCTTTTTCTTCTAATTTTTGTTTTTCTTTCATTTTCACTACTACTAGTTTCAATCTCACTTTCACTTTCACTACTACTACTATGAATACTTTTCTTTTGTTTGCTTTTTTTTCCTTCTGGTTCTATTTCTCTAAAGCCTACTACATATATTTTCCAATCATAAAAACTATTTCTTTTTCTATTAACAACATGAGAAGTTTCCACCATGAATTTTTGTACATTTCTAAATCGCAAATGATACCGACGTCGATTTTCGTTAAATTCATTTCTAAGATAGAAATAAGAAGGTAAAAAGAATATATCTTTTAAAAGATAATTTAAAGGAATTCCCATAAGAGAATGAAAATATTCTTCTTTAGTATAAGTTAAAAACAGTCTCCAAAGTTCGACTAAAGTAGGAAAAGGACGAATTAGTATGGGATCAGCAGCATTCATTTCTATTTTTTCATGTTCTAAAACAGATTGTGAAGAAGAAGTTTTATAATGGCGATATAATACCCATGAACGAGCATGATAATCACGATAATATTCTCCATGACGATCAATATTTATCCAGTAACGTCTAGTATCATTAGCCTCATGAATTACTATTCCAAAATCCAAATATTTTCGTAGCAAATAAACCAGTAAATTTTCAGGTACTTTTCCAATTCGTTTCAAAGTTTCAAGTCGTATAACAAGGAAATATTTAGAAGCTTCTTCTTCTCCTAATTTATTTATATAATGTGATATCATTTTAAATACTAAAAACATCCAATCCGGATATTTTATATCACTTTGAGTTTCTGTTCTCATATATTGATACGTTCTTCCTTCACATACTGCATCAATTTCTATCCAACGTGATATCAACATAATTCTTTCAGGATTATCAGCTTTATTTAATACTGGTTCCATAGACCTGTAATTAGATCTTTTTAATCCATTAAAAGTAAAGGATGATTCGTTAGTTCTATACCATTTGTTCCCTTCTAAAAATCTTCCTTCTTCAGAAATTTTTGAAATATTTAGAAAGAGAGTTTTAGTCTCGTAATCATAGTAAATTTTCTTATCTTTTTCAAAAGGTGGTCGATAATGTTTAACTAACACATAAGAACCCAAATCCTTTTTCTCATTTAAAAACAAAAATGCCACTTCAGAATCATATTTGTTCGAAAATGTCTTAACTTTTTCTCCTATAAGATATTCTTTCTCTTTTTTGTTTTTATCTTCATAATATTTAGTAAATCCTCGGAATATACGTGCAATAAAATTATAATAATTTTCTTTATTCTGTCTTTTTGAAAATATTTCTTCTATTGTCGTTGAATATCTATTTGGATTTTCTTCACGTGATAAGAACAGTAATAATGCCGCATCTGGAAGCAGTAAATAATTTTGATAGACTTTTTTTCCATCATGTCTGTAACTTTCTTTATACATCATTTTTAACACTTTCAAAGTGATTTTTCCTAATAAAGATACTTTATATTTATGTAACACTTCTTTTCCATGAGCATTTTTAAAGTAAAGACCAACTGCGTGATTTTTATTTGAAATTATTTCTTTGTATCGTTGTGGAGTATCTGTAGTTAAAGATATTACATTATATTTTTGTGATATCCAATATTCGGGCTTTTGTTCTTCATAACATGGCAATATTTTTCCTATAGAATCTTTGAGATAAACTACTTTTTTTGGCCAATTTACCATTGACGTATAAACATCAATTGTTTTCTTTTCAGATCTGATATTAGGATAAGGTATTAATCCTAGAGATAATTCTAATACTGACAAATCTCGTTTTTCAAGGAAATTCTCAGCGAAAGTTTTTTCTGAACGAGCATAATGAAATCTTTCTAATTCATTAAGTTCTTTTCTTAATTCTCGTGTTTCTCTTTCAGATAGGAATGGTCTAGGATAATTTATATAAGGACTAAAAACATCAAGACTAAAAGGAGCTTCTTTATCTTTCTTTGTTACTTTACTTCCAAATGTTTTATATAGTTCATTCTTAACTATTAAAAAAACATAATTTTGAATAAGTCTTAAAATAAAGTTATACGCTCTAAATAAAAATACATTTTTCAATTTAATTTTTATTATTCTATCTTCATAAATATATTTCAATAGATCTTGAAATTTATTCTCATTTTCAGTATATGTTTTAAAAAATTCTCTCAATCTAGGAATATCATTTTTAATATTATTTCTAACAAATTCTCTAAAATACAATGATAAATAAAACATCAATTTTTCAAATTTCTCAGAAAATTCCAAAATTTTTAACTTAATTAGATAACTGTTTTTTCGAGATTTTCTTAATTTCCTAACTTTCGACACCAAATATACTTCTCTACTTTTAAGCAATCTAATAGCATTCTCTATATCAAGATCATAATCTCGTTGTTTAATTCTTTCGAATGTTTCCTGATCATCTTTTTCATCCATTCTAAAATCTTTAAGTTCAACATTATAATAATTTAATATGAATTGATATGCAATTGTATCAAATATTTTTAGTATTTTAGTAATTTTCGTTGATTTAATATATAGTTGTCGTGCTAGTAATTCCATAGATGGTTCAATTTTCATACAAGGATATTCAATACTTTTTTCCAAAAAACATACAAGAATACTCCCAGCATTTCTTTCATTTCTATAACTATTCATGATATACGAAAACGTAGTTAGTGTCTCAATGTTTAAATTGATCAAATTTCCTCTTTCATTAAGAAATTCTTTAACATTCTGGAAATTTCCTTCTTTTTCTATATAAATTTCTCCAACTAACATAACAATTAGAAATTGTTCTTTTTTATCCGTATTTATGTCAAAGCTTTTTGGAATCCAAATAAATTCTTCATCTGAAGGTATTCGTAATAAATCAGTTTCTCTATAATAATTTCTTTCTTCATCTCTCATAAAAATTTTAATCATATATTCTTCTCCATATCGAATAGCATATAATCGTTTTGCATTTTTCACCACTATACAAAATGAAAAGTTTTTACTATTTAATTCTCTGTCATTAACTAGCTGAATAAATTGTTTATTTGCTTCTTCCATACGATTTTTTTCTTCTATTTCCTCCCATTCATCAAAACTTAAGGTTATAAATTTAAGAATCTCATTAGTATCTTTCTTAAATTTCTTTTTATTCAATTCTTCATCTCTATTCTCTTTCTTCAAAGAAAAAACTCCATACAATTTCGCTTGTGGTAGTTCTATCGAGAAACTTACAGCAAGACTTATCCTATCCGAAGAGGGAAAAACTTTCTGAAATCCATTTTCTGGTCTACATAAAACATTAACTCGAAATAATGGCATTGTAAAATCATTACGATCAATACTCTCAGGAATTTTAAATAAATACGGATCAAGAAATCCTTCTTTTTCTTCTCTTTCTTTTTCTTCTTCTACCACCTCTTCTTCCTCCTCTTCTCGTTCTTCTTCCTCTTCCTCTTCCTCTTCTTCTTCTTCTTCTTTTCTACTTTCTTTTTTTTCTTCTTTTTCTTTAGCCAAATGAAACAACTCAGAATATTCAGTTCTTTCTGATATTTGTTTATAGAATGAGAGTGTATCTAATTTTTCTTGATTACTTTTTTTTCCATCTTCAAGTAATTTTATTACTTCATTAATTGCATTTATATCATTTTCTATTTCTTCCGTTGATTTTCCTTCTTTTTCTCCTCTTTCTTCTATTATATTTTTATATTCTGATTCAAAATAATCTCTAACATTTTTAGGATGATTAACTGCCCATATTTCTTCTTCAGTTGGTTCTATATTTAACAATTCCTCTTGTTCAGTATGTCCAAGAGCAGCTTCTATCTCTGGTGAAAGTTCAATACCTTCTCCTTCTCCCAAAAATTCTGGATTAAATTCCAAACTTTCTTCTAATAATCTTGGTTCAATTTTAATTCTTCTTTCCATTTTTTTTCTTTCTTTTCTCTGATTTTTAATCTAAATGAAAAATTTTTAAGAAGAAAAAATAAAAAATAATTATAAATTATTATTTAAATTTAAACAAATAAAAAATTCGTATTTTTTATTATTTTTTTTTAAAAACAATTTCATCATTTCATTCATTAATTATAGATTTTCAAAATAAAAAAAAAATGAACAATAAATATCTTATTGAAGATTCTCTACACATAACTCATAAAAAAAATGAAGTTAAGACTAATTTCATAGAATATAGTGAGTTAAATAAGCAAATTTCTGATATTAAAAAAAGAAAGAAAAATAGAATTAATTTTATAGAATACAATGAAACAGATGAAATTCTATCTACCATTAGAAAAAGAAAAAAAAATCAAAATCGAAATTATTCTTCTTCTTCAATAGTATCATTTATACATAATCATCATCAAACTTATTATCAACATCATCATCAACAACAATATAAATCTAGTCAACAAAATGATAATGATAACGACTTAAATCTAGCATTAATTAAAATTGTAGATATTGATGATATATATTTATATTTTTCTACTACTAATTCTTCACCTATACTGAATTTTCCTTCTAATTATGCTGTTCCTGACCACTTAATAAAAACATTTAACAGGAATAGTACAGTTTATACTGATGAATTTCTTAAAGATACATCCAAAAGTAAATCTCCAATTACCATTAGTATTTTACGAATTGGTCGAGGAAAAAGTTTTTTACCTAATTCAGAAAGAAAACTAACTTTAAACGAAAAAAATCATTTAACATTAATAAATTCTTATTGGACAGTAAAAGAGCTTTCAAGACTAGCTTTAATGCATTTAAAATGTTTTCCAATTAGTTTCAGTCTTATTGAATGGCTTTGTATAGTATTTTCTAAAAAATTTCCTGATTTTTGCAAATATGAAGATAATAAAAAAAATGTTTTCAGAATCCATGAAAGCTATATAGAAACAAGTAAAAGATACTTAAAACCCTTTTTCGATCCGTTTGCTAGAGAACCGCGATTAATTATCGAATTTGAAGATATTGATAATACAATTGTTTCAAAAATTGATTTAGAAAGACTTCAAATTATTAAAAAATTTTCTTCTGAGGGAATCATATGGGATCATGAAAACTCTTTAGGATTACGAATCATTTTTCATAATAATATTAAGAAAAATCTTATTTATTTAGTTACTTCTGTAGGTCAATTAATATTTATGATGTGGGCTTTTCAATATAAAGTTGTTGATTTTGCTATAAATCATGTCAAAGAAATTAAACACCATATGAAATTATCTAATAGTATTAAATAAAAACGTAAATTTTTTAAAAAAAATATTTTTAAATATCATTAATTTTAAAAAAAAATCATTAAAATAAAATAAATTTAAATTTAAACATTTTTTTTTGCGAATTTAAATTCACATTTAATTTTCATCTAGGAAAAAAGAATTGTTTTTTTTAGAAAACTCTTCTTTTTTTTTCAAAAATTTTAAAAGAGAAATGCTCAAATATAAAATTAGTCCTAAAGTTGAATCATTACCACGAGGACCTAGAACTAATGTTCCAATAAATTTACTATTAGAAATAGTTGATGTTTTAGGATATAAAAGAGTTAGAAAAGAAAAGGAATTAGTTCCTGAAGAGTTAGATGCTTTAGAAGAAATTTGTCTTGAAAATCTCGGAGATAATCCTTATGATTGGTCATATTTGATTCAAGCAAAATATAAAAATGAAGAATTAGGAAAACAAATCTTTCAATGTTTTTTACCATTATTATCTCCAATATCAAAAAATGGAAAATTTATATCAGGAGATGAAATTATAGACGCGGCTAGAGTTTATGAAAATGATCCTCGTTATGATCTTTTGGTATTTGGTCCATTTTCAGCTGGTGATATATTTACAGTAGAAGATTTTTCAAAACGAGGTCATCTAACAAAAAAATATGCTTTTTTAATAAATACTGAAAGAGGTTGTGGTTTACATTGGGTTTTATTTTATGTAGATACAAATAACATGAAATTCGAATATTTTGATTCCTTTGGAAACTATCCAAATAAAAATGTAACTAAAACAATCAAATCTATAACCATAACTCTAATGGATATAATTAAGAATTACCATGATTTTTTCGGAAAAAAAGAAAGAACTAAAATAACTATTCATTATTCTACTAATCGTCTCCAATATCAAGGAACTGAATGTGGTGTATATTGTCTTTGGTTTCTTTATAAAAGGATTCATGGAAATAACTACAAAGATTTTTGTAATGATGAATTTCCAGATCGTGAATGTGAAAAATTAAGAAATTTCTTTTGGAATTCTTAAAATTTTTTTTCTTGTCTTTATTATTAACTTTTTTTATTTTTTAAAATTTATTGTTTTAAAATAAAAGTTTTCAAAATAGGAATTTTTTTTATTTAAGATTTTTTTTTTAAAAAAATGTCTTGTAATAATAGTAATTGTAAAAAACTAGAAAAAATTTTTAATCTTTCTTTTATTAATCAAATAATTGAAGGAAAAAAAACAAAATGCCCATATTGCGAAGTTATTCGAAATGAAAGATACCGAAACAGATTTATGGATATGTTTTTACGTTTAATGGAGAATTTTGAAAGTCCGCAGAAAAAAGTAATTTTAGTTGAACCCACATCATCTATACCACTACAAACTAAAATTACAATTCCTATTGAAAAATTCCTTGAAGAAAGAACCGAAGAATTAGAGAGTATCGAAAATATTGCTAGATTTGTTTCTACTGAATATCAATGTTCAAGTATTAATCCACTTATTTTTGTTTTATTAGTAGTTCATGGTAAAATTTTTGATTATTATATTAATACTAAAATTAATCTTGATGAAGAAACTGATATACATTATATTAGTCTATATTATAACCGAAAAGATTTATGTTCAGATATTAATGTTAGAAGTGAGCTAATTAGAGAAATTTATAATTTAAGAAAAACTATTAAAAACATTGAAGCAGGATTGCTAATGGGAAATACTGTTAGATGTAGATCAGAACTTTATAATTCTATTCAAAAATGTGGAAATTATGGAAAAGATATTAATACTCTTTTATTCTTTTTATACGCTATACTTGAAATTCCTTTTGATCAGGAAATCGAATTTTTCAAATATAATCTTAGAAAAGATGGATTAAGTACAATTTTAAAAGACTGGAGTCAATTAATATTTAAAAAAGATAATCAAATAATTACAAATACAGAATCTTATTTGAAAAAATACTCTCAAGATAATTTAAAAACTCTATATAATATATTATTAACTTATGAAAAAAATAAAATTCTTTCTCCAAGAAATTACCAATTATGGATTGATTGGCCACTAGAAAATGTAAATAATTATCATAGTATTAGTAATATCTCCAATCTTCATTCTATTTTATTCCCTGCTGGTAGAAGAACCGAACAAGATGATATTCGTAAAATGATAAATGAACAACTTCGTAAAAAACAATGGATTCCATTACTACCTATTCCACTCCATTATGAACCAATACCTAGAAAACCTGGAATTGGATATTGGTATTTACCTTTTGAAAAACCAGAAGAATATTTAATGATTTTTCCAGAATTAATTCAAGCTGGATATTCTGTAGATGATATATTATCAGAACGAGTATCTCTTATTTATAAACACAAATTTTTTTATCGATCTCAAGAATATGAGATTTTTCTTCCTCAATTTATAGAAGGTAAATTTCAAAGATATAAAGAATCAATTCAACATGATCAAAACAAAATAGAGTACTTTAAACTCCCAGGACTTAATGAATTTAGTCCTTATTTTTCATATCGTGAATCTACTACTGCTCAAGAATTAGAATTACTAAAAAAGAATAAAAATCCATATATCTCCAACTTTTTAGAGAATAATATTGTTTTTCATATCAAAAGAACAAATTATCTAGTATTTATTGTTGACAGATCTCATGATAAGGAAAACTTACCATCATCACTATCTGTTAAAGAAAAGATATATACATCTGAAAATGAAGATCCTCTTTATCTCAGTTCTATTGTTATGAAATATAAAGATGATTTTATTATTATATTTAAATTTAAAAATCAATATTATGAAGTAAATATTAATAAAAATCCCCAAGAATTTATATTACTAGGAAAATTCAATGAAATAGATAAAGATAAACTATTTGAATTTTCTATTTATGGAATACAATATTGGTATTGTTTAGAAAAATTTCTTATTTAAAAAAAAAAAGAATTCTTTTCAGAAATTAATTAAAAATTTATTACTAAGTATTGTCGTCAATTATATTTGTATATTTATTTTGATATTTTTATGCAGAATTGTGCCACGTATCTGATATTCCATATACAGTAGGTATATCATCAAAAGAATCATAATACCATGCATGCGAATCTGGATTTGGATCTGGTTCTGGATCCATAATAAAATTTTTAATAATTACTAATAATTACACAATTAGAAAAAAAAATTGTATTTTTTTTTATTTATGAATTTTTAAAATTTAAAAAAAAAAATGTTTTTCGTTAAAACAATAAATTAAAAGATTATAAATTTTAAATAAAATCACGTCTTTTTTTTCTTTTTGTTTTTTATTATAAATAAGTGTATTTCTTATATCAAATAACCATTTTTGAAAAAATATTTTTCTAAGTAGAATTCCTTTTCTCAAATAATTTAATCTAATAATTTCCATATAATAATTAAATAATAAATTATTACTATTATTTAAAAAATAAGGAATAATTTCTTTAATTAGTATTTTATAACTATATAATGTTGATGACGATAATGTATGATTAATTGAAATAAGAAGAAACATAAAAATTGAATTAATCCAGTCTTCTACTTTATAGGGATTTTCAAATACAAAATATATGAAATTTTCATAATCTTCTTCTTCTTTTTTATCTTTTTCTTCTTCTATAATAAATTGATCTTTATCATAAATAAAGAAATATATTTTTGAAACCCATAATAGTAATTTTCTTCTGGTTAGAAAATTTCTTTTTAATATAGGATTAAATTGACAAACATTTTTCCAAAAAGGAATAATTTTTAAAGCTAATGATAATTGAGATCTATATGAATATGATGGAATAATATCGAAAACAAGTGAAATAAGACGAGAAATATAAATACTTTGTTTACTAGATAATATTTCAAATTCACACATTAATATTACTCCACAAATTGTTTTCCAAAGATATTCTTCAAAACTTAACTTATTTAATTCATTATCATTTTCTTTTTCCATTAAATTTTTTACCTATCTTTTTATTTCTTTCAAACTTTTTTTAATTCAAAAAATTATATAAATTATTTTAACTCCATATTTTTTTTTCAATAATAATTAAAAATAAAAATAATTTATTTATTTAATAAAATAGAAAATTGTGTATTTTTTTTCTTAAAAAAAAGAAATGAAATCAGAATTAGAAAAAAAGCTATATAATTTTATTATTCGTGATCAGGAAGATTATAATAATGATGATGTGATGGCATTTTTAAAGCCTTTTGATTTTTTGATTTTAAATCGGAATTTTAGAATGAGAATTGAAAATATAGTTTCTTTATTATTTAGAGATCGAGATGGAAACGGAGTAATTAATTTAGATGATTTAAAAGTTCTTACTGAAGATAAATTTGCATTTTTTAATCTTATTTTATCTATTTTTCTCATGTATCAAAATATTCCTAAAGATTTAAAAAAAATTATTAATTTCGATCAAATCAAATTTGAAGAATTTGTATATAAATTTATGGGATATATTTTCTTAATTGAACTACCTTTAAGATTAGATAATAAATTATCTATAGAAGAAAAAAAATTCCTATTAGAATTAATGTCTGAAATTTATGAATTAGAAACAAATTTTCATTATGTTGAAAAAGCTGCTGAAGAAGTTTCGAATTGGTTTAAAACAGGAAAATGGAAAAATCTATTTTTATGTTGTACTTGTTTTTCATGTGTAAGAAAAATTGAAAATGAAAAAGATGATAAAGTTGATCGAAAACTATCAAAGATTTCTCAAAAAATACAACTATCTCAAGAAAACTTTGTAATGAAAAAAAAAGTTCAAAAAATAGAAAAAGAACTTAAATTAATCAAAAAGAAACAAAGAAAATCACAATTCAAATAAAATTTTTTTCTTTATTTTTCTTTACAAACCAGTCATGTATATGTAATTGAAATTCACCATTATCATCATCTTCTTCTTTTTCATCATTATCATTGTTATTATTATAGTTTTTTGTTGTTGTATTATTATTTGGTGTTATTATATTTGTAATAGTATTTGAATTAAATAAATTATTCTGATTGCTATTTTTTTTCTCTTCTTGGAGATAAGTATTCCATGCTTCTAAAATATTTCTGTTTTTTACTAAATAAGCTTTTCCTCCAGCTTCAATAAATTCTTTAATGTTCCTCTCTAAATCGTCAAATAAAATACAATTTCGATTAATTTTTTCTTTGAAATCCTCTTGAAAAACTAGAGCTTTAGATTTACAAAAAATCAGATTATTATAATCATCAGTTATTAATTCAGGATCATCATATTTGTAATTATCATTTGTAATTACTTTACATCCAGCATATATTTTATTAAAGAAAGTCACTATTCCTAAGCTTCTACATATACTAACGGCAAATTCATTATATGAAATTAAATACAATTTTTCACTTCTTATTTTTGCTAGTAATAATACTTTTCTTGCTTCATTATTTAATTGAAATGAAGAATTAATTAAAGTATTATCCAAATCAAAAACAATTATTGGTTTAGACATAATTACCTTTTTTTTCTTTATTTATAATTCTTTATTCTTTTATATCATGAAAGAAAAAAAAATTTTTTTTTAAAAAAAACACATAAAATTTACTTTTTTTTTTTAAAATCCTCTATTAGCACACATAGATACAAATCTCATAATATCAATTGAAGCGTTATAGTAGGGATATTTATCAGATAAGTTTTGTAATAATTTAAAAAATATGTCTAATTTTATAAGTCTTTTAGATGATAATGATGATGAAAATGAAGAAGATGACGAAGATGATGAAGAAGAAGAATATGACGATGATGATGATGATAATGAATTGTGTCGATGGTGTTGGTGTTTTCTCTTTTTTTTCTTAGCTTTTTTATTATATTTTGAATTAAAATAAATATCACAAACTAGTTTAAATAATTTAGCACTATCTTTTATATCTAATCGTACAGATTCATTTTCTGGAACATTTAAAGATTTAACTTGAGGAAAAAATAAAAGCTCGATATTTTCATCAATTAAAACATTGGTTTCAGTATTAATTTTACAGTAAGCGGGTGATGTTCGATTAAATGAAGAAGGTGAAGATAAAGAAAAACTACTTGTAAAAGGTACAGGTGATTTATCTTTAGGAGGAGAACGTTTGGGATAGATTAATCCTTCTTTTTGACCTTTTAATATATAATGAGCATATGCTTTTTCTGAATTTTCGAAACTTTCTAAACCATTGATTATAGAATAAAGTTTATAATTGAAATTTTCAGGAACATTTAAAGTAAAAGGAAGGTAATTTTCAAATTTTCCAATATTTTCCCAGTGTTTAAATACATCTCCTTGAAAAGGAATTAAATCTTCAGGAGATATTTTATTAAACGATAAATAGAAATTTTTATCGAACTTAATTCTTACTAATTCTTTTTGTATTCTTTCAGCCCAATGTTTCCAAGTATAGTTTTTTAATGCTCGTTCTCTTGCATTATTTGCTATTTCGTTATATTTTTCTCTCTGAGAAAGAATTTCTTTAATTTGTTCTATGATTTTTTGAGGATTTTTATCTTTCATCATTATACATTCTTTATTAGGAACAAAAATATCTTCTAAGCCAACTACTGGATCTATAAAAATCAATCCACCTGATCCAGCAACAAGCATAACTCTTTCATTAATATAACCTCTTTTATTACTAACTACATGATGACAAATATTGATTTTACTATTAAAATAGACCAATGAAGTATTTTCATAATAAATAAATCCGTGATAATTTTTAGGATATTGATTCTTAAATTTTTCAGGTCCATAAAGTCTGAAATCAATAGTTCCATCAGCAACAATAGCATCAACAAGTTTTTTCCTGGAAATATACTGATTTGGTTGTTCTTCCTCACTATAAAGTTGTGTAGCACAAAGTGAAACATCACAAGTATAAGCACTGTTTGGTTTAGGAAAATGTACTGATGGATCAAAACCTGGTGGACACCAAACTGCTATTCTAGTTCCACAATCAGTATACCATTTACAACATTCTTTACAAGAAGTATAAACAATATCAAAAAATTTCGCTTTATTTGCTATATCCATATCTTTTTCATTCCAGCTTTGTGGATCATCCCAATTAAAAAATGTAAATAATACATGCGGAAACGTTTCTTTCAGAATTTTTAATTCTGCAGTAGTAAATGTTAGACACCAGAAAAGAAATCCATCAAACGGTTCGTGAAATGAAACAAACTTAATAAACTCTTCCAAATAATTACTTTTTCTATCATTCACATCTCGAGAATATTGAAAAAGAGGATAATCTATAATTTCAATATCTATCTCTGTTAATGCTTGAATAGCTAGAAAAATTGATTCTTTTAATCCATAGTATGAAGTCAAAATTATTTTGAACATTTTTTTCTCTTTCTCTTTCTCTTTTTTTTTTTTAAAAAAAATTTATTACTAAAAAAATTCCAATTAAAAAAAACAAGATCTTTTTCTTTTTAAAAGATTTTTAAGATAAATAAATTTACAATTATTTTCAGAAATAATTATAATTTTATAATTATAAATTACTGAAATAATAGAGGAAATTCTTTCGAAGAAAATAATAAATTGGCGTTTATAATGAACATAATATAAATCTGAATTTAAATTATTATTTTTTTCATTATTACATTCATTATTATTAATTATAAATAATAAATTTAAATTTTCTACAGAATTGAAAAAGAATTCATTCCATAATTTTTCAACCATTATACTATATTCTATTTTATGATTTTTTTCTTTTCTTAAAATTTCTACAACTCGATTACATATTGTCTCTAAAAGAAAAGCTGGTATAAACTCATTTTGAAGATTAGTTTTTTTGAAAAGACTATTAATATCAGAAGCAATTATAAAATTATTTTTCTTTCTTTTTTTATTATTGAAGTCAAAATTAGAAATTTGAGATAATTTTTCATTATTATTATTATTTTCGATATCAATTTCAAGGTATGAAAATTTATTTTCTAATCTATTTATCCGAGTTTCTAAATTTTTATATTTTGAATTCAAATTAAAATTAATTTCTGATATTTTTTTAATTGTTCCCATTAATTTTTTATTATACAAATTGTATTGCTGTCTGAATTCAATTAGCTCATTTATTGAATTTTGAATTTTTATTCTCCATTCTTCTAATATTTGAAAAACCATTAATTTAATATTTTCTTTAATACTATGAACAATAGACTCTTCCATAAGTCTTTATAATTTAAAAAGGGAAAAAATCTTAATTTCAACTATTTTTTTATCTCTTTCTTTCTTTTTTTTAAAAAAAAACAAACAAATAACATATATTAAATAAGAATATTTTGCTTGTTTGAAAAAAATAACGTTAAATTTAAAATTAATTAAAATTACAATTAAAATATATTATTAAATCAAAAATCAATAAACAATACTAAATAATAACATAATGTAGTAGTATATGACATAGTAATATAAAAAATAAATTTTATTATAATACTATAAATATCTAAAAAAAAGTGTATTTTAATTTTTTTTAGTATAAAATTTAATAATAAAAAAAAATAATTTAAGATTAATTTATTAGAATTTTTAAAATGATTAAAATAATATTATTAATTATTTATATGTATTTAATTAATAATTCTTATAGTCATGCTAATTTTTTAGATTTTAAAAGTGAAATTATCGAAAAATTTTGTAGTAGTAAAAAATCAAATATTTCTTGTTTATATACATGTAATTGTTTTTGGTGTCCTTCATTAAATTTATGTAAATTTAATATTTTAAATTATTCTTGTTCTGATGGTTGGGAAATACCATTATTATATGGAAACGAAAGCATTTGTTTTGATAAGAAAAGATTGTTTTTCACATTAATTTTTCCTTTAATACTCTGTTGTTTATATATATTTTCTTATTTTTTTATTTCCACATTAATTGATATACATTGTGAATAAAAAATTAAATTTTTAGTTATTTTCTTCATCATCTCTTTTTCTTTTTTTATATTCTTCAGAATCGCACCATCTAAAGAATCGACACAAATCATATTTACAAACTTGATATTCCATATCAATAAATTTTCCTGATTTAGCTTTTTTAACTATAAAAGGACGCTGGCAATAACATAGTCCAGTTCGATCAATACCTTTTTTTTTTGCATAATCTAACATCCATTTTCGATCTCTGAAAGAAAGGTCTGCTTGATGAACTTGTTTAGGATCTCTAAGATAATTATAATAACTCTCATCAGACTTAAATTCTGTTCTCTGTTTATGTTCTCCAGTCCCAGAAAAATGAAATGATTCTAGTTTTCTTTTTTTATTTTTTGCAGATTCCGATGATAACATTTTTTCTTTTTATTTTTATATTTACTGATGTCAAATACTAACTAAATAGTTTTTCTAAAAAAAAATAAATTTGTTATTTTTTCTTTTAAAAAATCAGCTAATAAAAAAAAATAAAATTTTATTCGTAATTTTTTATTTTTCTTTTTTTTTTTAATTTTTTTTTACTAATAAAATTAGTTATAAAATTTTAATTTTTAAGTTTTAAAGAAAAAATAACAGTGTTTTAATTATAATTGGATTTAAGTGATTTAGTATTTAGGTACTATAAAAGAATGAATAAAAATTCTAGAATTTCTGATTCAATTGAAGATCATGAAGAGGAAGATGTTATAGGTTTTCTTTTTAACAAGGAAGATAGGATAAATGAAAACGAAAATGAAAATGAAAATCTAGAAATTTATTCTAGAAAAGATGGAAATGAAAAAGATATTATTAGCAGCAACAACAATAATAGTAACAGTAGTAATATGGAAAAAATTGAAAATTCAGCAAGAAAACGATATAACTGGATTAAACGTCAATTACCTCTTCTTGTTCGTCCTCTTGGAGTAGAAAAAGAATCATCATATGCTACATTGGAATGGATATCTGAAAATTTAAAATCTGTTAGAATCAGATATAAAGGAAAAGTATATAGTAAAGCTAATGCTGCCTTTACACGTATGTTAGAAAATGCAGGAATTAATATATTGAATGATATTACTAAACGAAAAGATGGTAAAAAAAAAATACAAAGAAAAACTTTTTGGGATGATGCAGAATGTCAAATAAGACCACATCTGCCAGAAGAAGGAGATACTGAGAAAGACAACCCACTTTTATGGTGTCCTATGAAGAAAGTTATTCCTGCATATTATAGAACTAGTTTAAATACTCTTCCAAAAGATAATCCTCCACCTTCCATTGAAGATGAAGATACTCAACATAAAGATCAAATAAAATCTTCTAAACATGTAGGAAGAAAACGAAAATTATCTCAAGCTTCTGATCGTAATGAAAATGAAAATGAAAATATTGAAATTTCTCAAGTTAAAAAAAGAAGATCTGAAACCGAACTCTCTCAGCAAATATCTATATTAACCGAAAGAATAGAAGATTTGAATTCTAATCTTAAAGAATTAATGGAAACTCATCAATCCCTAATGGGAAATTTATTTAAAGGTATCAAACTACTACTTAAAGAAATGAAGAAGAGATTTCCATTACTAGAAACTGAACCTGATGATATTCAAGATACGCCTACGCCTAAAAAATAAAAAATAAATAAAAAAAATAATTAGGATTTTTTTTCCTCTTTTTTTTTGTTTTTTTAAGGAAAAAAAAAATAAACTAAATTTGAGAGAAAAAAAAAGTTTTTCTTTAATTATTATTGTGAAGAAAGTTGCACTTAGTTCCATATCGGCAAAATCCCATACGAAAATACTTGCATAAAATATCTTTTTTTGTACTTAAATTTGAATTTGACTTCAAATTATTAAATTTCGATTCATCTTTGATTTTTTCATTATTTTTAATTTGTTGTTGATGCTGATATTGTTGCTGCTGTTGTTGATATTGAAAAATAATTTGATTTGGTTGTAGTACTTGAGAATTTACTTCGTTAGTTTTTGATAGTTGGTTTGGAAATGAGGAAACCATATTTTGAGATTGCTGAGGAAATTGAGGAATATGTTGTTTTAGAACATCTGAATATGACACTTGTTGTGGAGATAATGATGATGAATAATTTTGTTGAGTTGAAGTAGAATTTGTATTTACCATAACGTTTGCATTCATATTTAATTTTTCTTCTTTATTTTTAATTAGCTCATTTGAATTTGAGGATTGATTAGTTTGTTTCATTTGCTGTTGCTGCTGATAATAAATTTTTTTCTTTCTTTTTTCAATTATTTCATCATCCTCATCTTCCTCATCATTAAAATGTCTACTTTCGTTACTAGAACATAATTTTTCATAGAATCGTATAAGAGCGTCATTATTTATCTTAATTTTTTTTTCAGTTTCAGATTGTAAATTTCTAATTGATACTAGTTTTTCTTTATCAGAATCATTATTATTCTCTATATCTGCCATTTTCATAGATAAGAATGTTTCTTTCAGTTCTGATTTTTCTTGTAACAACAATTTTTCATCATCATCATCATCATCATTTTCATCAGTAGCAGCAACAGTATTATTTTCTTGTTCTTCAGATTTTTCTTCGTTTTCTTTAGAATTATTGTTATCTTTAAAATTTTCTTCTTCTTCATAATTATTAAAATTAGTATTTTCTATTGAAGTTTGTTTAGCATCATTAGTATTATCCATATAACTATCATTGTTTTCATAAATTGGCTTTTCATTAAATTGATGATGATGACGATATTGACACTGGAATCCGAATTTACAGAAACCAGTAAGAGCAACATGACAACAAAATGGAAATATCTGCTGATTATTCATATCAAGCATTTGCATTTGAATTTGTTGCTGAAACTGCTGTTGTTGCTGTAATAACTGTTGTTGTAAAATTATTTGTTCATTAAAAGGATAAAGATAAGGTGGAGGAAAAAATTGAGGAAGTGGTGGTGGAGGAGGAACAGGAGCTGACATTTGTTGAGTTTGCAATAAAAAATTAGCTTGGGATGATAAATATGGAGATGCTGGTATTGGTGTTGGTGTTATATAAGAAGATGATTGTTGATGAGTTTCTGATAATTCTAATGAAGTTGAATGCCAATCTTGTTCTGATAATGATTCATTTATTTTCGTTTGTTCTTTTTCTTCTTCTTCTTTTTTTGATAATTGAATTTGTTCTTTTTTATCTTCTTTTTCTGTCTTGTTTGTGGAATTAGTTTCTTTTTTTTCATATTTTTCTTCATTATGAGTTTTTTTTTCAATTATGTTTTCATTTTTTTTATTAAGTAGTTTTTCTTCTTCAGAATTATTATTCATATTCTTTTCAAAATTAGTAGGTTTTTTATCTGTCTCTTCGTTATTCATTTAAATTTATTTTAAAAAAAACTACTATAAACTTACTTAATTTTTTTTCCTTTTATTAAGAATAATATTCAGAATTGTTAAGAAAAAAAAATAAAAATTCCGTTTTTTTTATTTTTATTTTTTTAAAATTTAATTTAGTTTTTTTTTCTTTAATAAAATTAATTAAAATAGATTCGAATTTATTTACAAAAAGAAATAGATAAAAAATGAATAAAATAAATTTTAAAAATACTAGTGCTGATGATGTTAGTAGTAGTAGTAGTAGTGGTAGTAGTAGTAATTATGAAAATTATGTTTGTTTAATTTGTAAAGAATCATACGAAATTAATAATGATAATATTTATAAGTTACAATGCTGTAAAGAAAAACAAATACTTTGTGAACCTTGTCTTATTTCTTATGTTGATAATTATAATAAACAAAATGATGATTTATTTATTAAATGTCCTGGTTGTTCACAATTTTGGATTCAATACAATCCTCAATTATTTGATTATATTGCTCAAAAAATGGCTTCTATATCTTTTAATTTTAAAAAATATATACAAAAAAAGAATCTTGTAGAGCTTACTCCTTTTCCCCCTTATGATAAAATTATTTTTGACAAGGAAAAATGGGAACATGAAATTTGTAAAACATTAAAGAAAGCAATTCTTTTCGCACGCAAATATCCCATAAATGCTTTTTACGAAATTAATAGAATTGATGATAGATATAGAAAAGAAATTGAATTTCATCTTGAAGAAATAAGTAATGAAATTCTTAGGAGAAAATCTATTTATGAAACATTTCTAGAAGCACAAAAAAATTTCATTACTGAAAGAAAACAAAAGAAGAAAACTGATAAAATTCTTAAATTTCATCTAACAGAAGTGAATAAGAAAATAGACAGAATAGAAAAGAAAAGACATCAACGACAACGACGTAATATATATAATTAATTTTGTTTTATTTTATTTTTGAATAAAAAATAATTTTGTTAAATAAAAATGTGTTAATTTTCAATTAAAATAATTTTTTTTTTTCAAAAAGGAGTCCAAGGATCTGAAGGACGTATTTTGGTTTTATTTATAGGATCAAGACCTACATAGTTCCAGAATTCTTCAAGACTTCTTTCATTTCCAATAGTTAATACTGAGGAATAAATTAAATCGTTTCTTTTGCCTAAAAGATGATCATGAACTAGTTGAATAGATTTATCACGTAAATCAATTTTATCTTGTGACCAATATGTTGGACGATAATCACGTTTCCATAAATGATAAACTACAGAAAAAGTTGGACCTTTAAGATCCCAACCATGAGTAAATAATCGAGCTGTCATAAAAATTTCTTCTCCAAAAAATAAGAAAGGAGTATCAGGATGATAAGGAACCTCTTTTAAAACGTTTGAATGAGCAAAAGAGAAACAAGCTGCCCAGAAAGGTACAAACTGAGGTTGATCAGGAATTTTTTCATTAGTAGTCACACTTTCAAATTCAACAATTCCTTGTTTATTAAAGTATTTAAATCTTTCTCTTCTCCATCCTTTTCTAACAGCAACTTTGTATATAACATTTCCTTTTTTATCTTCGATTCTTTCATAACCTTCTGGATACATAGTAATAACAGTTTTATAAGGTCGAGGTGTTTGAAAAAGCATATGAATTAAAGCACAATCCCATCCATATTCGAATCTCATATGAGAATCAATTTGCATAAAATAATCTTCATTATTCCATAATCTCTCACAAAAACTTCGAGCGTAAGTTGGTCCTTTTGCTTTGGAATAGTGCCATGTTAAGATCCGAAGATTATAACTTTTTAAATATTGACTAATATTAGAATTTTCAGCAAAACAACATGGTTCATCATTTTTATAATCATTTTGTTGAACGATTCCTACAAAAACTCTTTCTGGAACCATAGCTTTACTAAAAAGATCTTCTATTGTTAAACAAAGTTCTTTATCTCTAAAAGATGAAATAGCAACAAAAATTGTCGAATTTTTTAAATATCCATTAAATTGTTTATCTATTTTGTTATATTTTCTTTGAATAGATATCTTCTCATTATATGGAATTATAATTCCAGGACTTTTTAATTTTGACCATTGATATTTATCTTTTCTTCTATGAAAATGTTGAACCATTGATTTAATATCATTTTTAAAAATTATTATTATCATTACAATCATGATTGTTATTAGAATAATAAGAAAGAAAACTATAATTAAAACAAATAGCCATTGCCATTGTTGTTTCGTCATATTATCCCTTTTTTTTTAATTATTTTTTTCTATTTTAAAGAAATTTTGGAAAAAAAAATAAAATTGTATTCTAACTTAAATAGAAAAACTATTTAAAACAAAATAAATTTTACGAAAGCAAAAAATTTAAGAAACAATATATATATATGTCTTCATATCAACAATCTAGACAATTATTTTTACAACCAAAAGAACAGAAAAAATCATCAGCAAAATGGATAACTATTGCAGTAGTTGCAATTATTTTAACTATAATTATAATTCTTGGTATTATTGGATTAGTTTTATTTATTATATTTTCTTCCCCTTCATCTAGTTCATCTGAATTATCATCAACACCACCACCATCATCGTCAAATATTGCAACTCCTTCAGAACCTAAAGATGTTAATGTTAAAGGATGTTTTCCTACGTTAATAACTATTAGTTGGACTGAACCTGATGATTCTGGAGATGCTCCAATTACAGGATATAGAATTCGATTTTATAATCAGGATGAATCTAATAATTATTTTATTTTTACTAGTACAACAACTGATACTTCATTAGACATTTCTATTCCCTTTAATAATATTCCTTTTGAACCGAACACATCTTGGTTTGATCATGTTATTAAAATATCTGCTGTGAATATTGGAGGTGAAGGTGATTTATCATCTAATGTTTTAAATGAATTTTCGAGTGATGTTACATTAGTTCCTAAATTTTTAGATTCTCAATTTATTCCTCTTTATAAAACATTTATTTTAGATGATTTATTTATATTTTTTAACCATATTGTTAAAATAGACTCAGCTTCTATTATAAATCCAACAAATCCCGATTATATTGGATTCACAGAATATCAAATAATAGATACTCCACAATTTTCTGGTAATGTTTCTTCACCTTTAATATTGATATATATTAGTGAACAAAATGGAATTACTACTTATGAAGCTAAATCTATAAACTCGGGATCAGGAGTAATTTTGTTTTCAAATTATGTCAATTGTTGCAGTAATGTAAATCTTATAACAGTAAATCAAGCAATTGATATTTTCAATCCTTATCTTCAACCTTCTACAAATTGTGATATTACATTTAAAATATTTAAATCAACTACTCTTAATATTCCAACAATTCCCAATACACCCCCATCACCATAAAACAATAATAATTATTTGAAATTTATTTTATTTTTAATAAATAGAAATTAGAATTTATATAGAATAAATAAATTCAAATTTCTTGTAATAAATTTTTATCGTTATTTTTATCGTTATTTTTTAATTTGGGATTTTTTTAGTTTTTAACCTAAGAAAAAAATAGAAAAAAAAAAGAAAAAAAAAAATTGAAAGTGAATAAGTCGTGTGCTGAAGTTATAACTACAAAAGAAACGCTTTTAATTAAGAATTATTGGAAAAAAAAACTTATTAAATTCTAATTCAAAAACAAATTAAGAATTTTAAATTGCAGAAGGACGAAATGGATTTCATGAAAGAAGCAATAATCAAATTCGATGAATGTTTTGCTTTTGAAAAAAAAAATACTTATAACAAGAAGAAATTTGAAGAATTTACTAAGATGCAAATCAAAATTGTTTCTGATAATGGAAAACAAGAAATTCGTAGTGTGAAACAATTTTCTATATTTAGTCTACGTGCTATTGCTAATCCACAAGATCCACAAGAAAATGAAAGTACTAAGAACAACACGGGAAATATTCAAAAAAAGAAAATGACAATGAATAACAAAAAAAGTGACTTTTCAAGTAAAAATTGGGATGATATGTTAGAAGAAGAAGAAGAAGAAGAAAAAGAAGAAGAAGAAGAAACGGTTCAAATGAAGATTAAGATTGCTCCAATTTCTCTATTTAAAGCGGTTCTTAAAAGTGGATTTGCTATTCATCACCGCTGTTTTTCCGGGATTCTTGAACGAAAAGATCTTAGTGCTAATACTAAAGAAGAACTCGTAAAGCTTCTTCTTGAACATCAATACATTCTACCTAAAGATGCGTATCTGATTCTCTTTGAAACGGAAAAAAATCCCGAAGTCATTAATCGTCTACTTGATATTATCTTTAACTGCGAAAAGAATTCGAAAAATGTTCCTATTGAACAAGGAAAATCTCCATTGTTCAAAAAAGGAGTACTCACTACCGCATGCATTTACCATGGAACTAATTTCATTGAAAAACTTAGACAAATGAATTTCGAGTTCAATACCCGCGATATGTATACGCTCTTTTCTACTGATAAAATCAGCAGTGACAGGAAAATCGAGATATTCAAGTTCGTTGACAAAAATCTTCGACGACTATGTGAAAAATTCATACAGAAATGGGTTCTCAACATCGATGAGAAATCATATAATGGAAATCCTATTGATCTGAATTATCTTCAAGAGCTTGAAAATCTCGGTTTTCTAATGCCTTATTATACGTGGCGTTACTTTATGCCGTTCTGCAAAGATGCTAGAGATTTCGGTAATACTAATGTTCGAAACGTCTCTCTTTGGCTTGTTGATCGAATTGATCCTTCTTCAAAACTATTTACGTGGTATTGGACCAATCGAACTTATTGGTATAGAAATCACTCAGAAGAAGATGAACCAGAAATGATCGAACTATCAAAACTAATTGAAGAAAAAGAAAATGTTCAAGAATCTCATAGGCGGTTTCTCATTCGTCAAGAAAATGAACAAAAAGATCGGCAAGAATTTGTTGAAGTTTATGGAAAAACTCCAGAAGAGGCTATGGCCGATAGAGATCGTGCTCAGCTAAGAGGAATTTGCCGTTATTTTGAACAACGCCGATGTTATAAAACACCTAGAAATCACATATCGAAAGAAAATCATTTTCCTCGTGATTATCAAGGCACTTGCACTCGATATCATGGACCAATTCAAAATACCTATAAGCTAACTTATGCTCCTAGTGACTATCCTTTTTCTACGGTGGAACTTAATGACGCGACAGTTTGTATTTATTTCACTGGCTATGTTGACTCTGAATTAAATGCTCAAGCTCAAGAATACATTAAGAACAAACAAATTCCAACGAGTCACGAATCTAAAGTCGCAGAAATTATGAACAAATGTTGGTGGTTACAATATGTTCCTGGATTCAACGGAGACCGAATTGATCTAGCTCCTGATGGACGCGTAAGTGATTATCATTATCCCTACTTCGAGCTAATGGAAGCGATATGTCCTTATCGTGGAAATAGTCAAAATCTTCGGTTCATGGCTCTTAATACCAAAGACGGAGAAACTTGGGGAAGATACTATTCTGATATTTCAACTCTCTTTGAGAAAGAAGGACGATTCACTCCATATTTTCTTCAAGATCCAATGCATCTTGTTTTTCCTCTTCAGTAATTTTTTTTTTCACTATTTTTTTTTTCTTTCATTTTTATAATTGTTTTTTTAATTTTTTTTTAAAAAATTCAAAAATAATTAATTAATAATTAATTACGGATTTTTTTTTCAATGAAACATTAACATTTCTTTTAATATGTGGTTTTTTTGGTTTTTATTTAAGAAAAAAAAATAAAAAAAGATAACTTAGAAATAAAAAAATTATGAAAAAATATATTACAGCATTTATACTTCCATTATCTCCTATAATATATTCATTTATTATTGTTTTATTTCATATTTTAAAAGTAGTAGTTCCATATAAATTATGGAAATCGCTTTCTAGAAGATTAGCTAGTTTATGGTATAATGCTGTTGTTTATCATTTGATGGTGAATTGTGAAATGAGAATGAAAATCTCATATTCTTTTCCTAATTTCTGGATTGAAAGGTTATCAATTAATTCGAATAAAATAGATATAATAAATTCTTTATCATTTCCATATTCAATAAAAAACGAAAAAGAAGAAAAAACTAAAAATGAAAGTAAAAATAATATTAATACTGAAATATTATTGTATTGTGAAAAACAATTAAAAAATCGAAAGATTAACAAAGTAGAAAAACATATTGAATTTAGTATTAGCAATAAAGAAAAAAAATATCATTTAAAATATTCTGATGATTTAGAAAAAAATATTATAGGAACAATAGAAAATATATTAGAAAAAGAATCTTGTCTTTTTATTTGTAATCATTTATCTTTAGCAGACTGGTTATTTTTTTGGTTATTAGCTTATAAATATAATCGCTTAAAAGATATAACTATTGCAATGAAAAGTGAAATGAGAAAAATATGGGGAATAGGTTGGGCAGTAGAATGGTTAGAATATTGTTTTCTTTATAGAATAAATACTACACAAGACCTGAAAAATTTACGCTATCATATAATTAAGGAACAACAAGAAAATAAAGATTCAATGTTCTTTTTTTTATTTCCTGAAGGCACTGATTTTAGAGAATATAAATATAATGAGCAAAAACAGAAATTTCCTGATATAATAAAAACTTGGAATTTAAAAAATGTATTAATTCCTAGAAGTAGAGGTTTTAAAACATGTCTTGAGACTCTTTTTTTACTAAAAAGAAAAGTTTATGTTTTTGATTTAACTATATATTACGGAAAAACTATTTGTGATGAAAATCGTCCTACATTTTGGTCCTCGTGGTTTGGAATTTATCCTAAAGAAATATTTCTTGACATTTCTCCATTTTTAATAACTAAAGAAGAAATTTTAAATTATGAATTATTCAAATCTAAATTACTAAAATGTTTTTCCGAAAAGAATAATTATCTTGAAAACAATCTTAAAAAAAGAAATAATTATGTCAAATTATTTCCATTATTATCCTCTTTAAAACCATCATTAAAAATTTATTTTTTTTCACTATTTTGGGTAATTTTTAATATTATAGGAATTTTTTTCATAATTATAAATTTTTATATGAAAATAATTGTTTTATTTTCATGTTTTTGTCTTATTATTTTTTCGTTGAATCAAAAGATCAAAAAAATATTGAAGTATGAAATAGTTTAATAATTTTTTTTTCGAAAAAAAAGAAATAAAAAAAAAATAAAAGAAACACAAAAAAAAAATAATTTAAAAAAAATGAGTCTTTCACATTATACACGATATTATAATACTAAAAATGAAGGAGTATCAAAAAAAAGAAGAGAAAGAAAATATGCTAAAATAATTAATAATCCATCAAGTATGGGATATATGCCTGAAAATGAAAAATTAGGAGCATTGAAACGAGGATTTTTTGGTTGGCCATATGTAGTAATGAAAAATAATTCAGGAAGAAAATATTGGTATAAAGTTTATTTGCCTAAAGAAGAAGAAGAAGAAATTCAAAATTTTTATGATGTAGAATTATTAGTTAAAGTAATTCCCCATGCTTTTTGGGATTTTTCATTATTTTTTAATTCTTATAAATGGTATTCGAATGAAGAAAAAGTATCACTTAGAAAATATTTAGAATCTGAAGAATTTATTCAGCTCTTTCTTTCTCATGTATCTAAACATAGTCGATATAATGGAGAAGCATCAATTATTTCTTATAAAATTGAAGAATTAGAAGAAGAAACTAACATTGTCCAAGATACTTCCAGCAAAAGTAGTGGAAGTGAAAGTAATGGTAATGATGACAACAATAATGATAGTAACAATGAGAATGAAGAAGAGAGAAATGAAGAAAATGAGAAAGAAAAAGAAGTTTCGCTTCTTATTGAAGCTAAATTGAAATATAGTAATCCTGAGAAAGTATTTTTAAAATCTGGAATTGCTAATTTGATAGAAGATTTAGTAGAATATGAAAATAGCTCAAAAAATTATGAAGTTCCTGATTTTCCTCTACAAAGCTTTTATTGGAAAGATAAAAATACAGGAAAACCAATTGAAGTTCGAAATCTTTATAAACATGATCTAGAACATAACTATTTTTCACGATATGAATTAGTTTCTGTAGATGAATCATTTTTACAAGAATTAGAAGAGAAATACATAAATTTACAAAATCTTATTAATATGTCATTATCATCAGAAAATAAATCAGAACAACAGCAACAAGTTCAAGAAGAAGAAGAAGAACAAAAACAAACACAAGGTCAAGAAGAAAAAATGGAGGAAGAAAAAGACAAAGAAGTAAAAGAATCTGAACAAGTAATGGAAGAAAAAAATGAGGAGAAAGAAGGTGAAGAAGAAAAAGAAGAAGGAGAACTAAACGAATCAGAATCGGAAATGGATGTTGATAATGAAAAAGAAAAAGAAAATATTATGAACGAAGAAGATAATAATGATATTGAACAAAAACGAGAAGAACTAAAGGATGTTGTTCTTCTTAAAAAATCAATTATTAGTTGGAAAGTATCATTTAATCTTTTATTAAAAAAAATAGAAATTTATTAAAAAAAATTATTATTATTATTTTTTTTTTTTTACTTTTTAAAGTTTGAAATAAGTTGTTGTTTGAATAAAGAAAAAAAATTATTAATAAATGAAGAAATTTTTTTAAATGAAGAGAAAATTAAACATAATGGATAATATGATGAA
>Ga0256830_1000323_pt1 | contig 41045 bp, 32 predicted proteins | sample 128326metaG_FD_190537 | JGI IMG/M metagenome (GOLD analysis project Ga0256830, IMG submission 190537) | Hydrothermal vent microbial communities from Lau Basin, Pacific Ocean - 128-326 | ecosystem: Environmental > Aquatic > Marine > Hydrothermal vents | place: Pacific Ocean: Lau Basin | collected...
TTTATTGAATCAATTGATCCCGATAGATGTTTGGGATGTGGACGGTGTTATAAAGTTTGCGGCAGAGATGTTCTTGCCCTGATAGACAAACCCTTTGAAGGGGATGATGATTATGGTGACGATATGGGAAATAAAGTTATGTCTGTCTCAAACCCGGAAAACTGTATCGGATGTGAAGCATGCTCAAAGACATGCTCAAGAAAATGTCATGAACATATATAAATGCAACTCAAACTTTTCAATATATTGTGAAAACAGCCCTATGGACATGTTCTGCTTGTCTGCATATTTGCTGTGATTTCGCTTTCTGATAATGCCCTGTTAAAGATATAGACCTCATCTATCATTCCTATGAACTCTTGGTTAACATCCCAGCCTCCGCCCACGGAATCCTGTTCAGAGGTCAACCAGAGACCGTCTGGAGAAATATCGATTGCAGTAGATGAAACCGAGCCACCGCCAAGGGACAATCCGTCCAAGTAGACCCATTCCTGGACGCCTTCTCTCATCCAGGCAACATGGTGCCATAAACCGTCGGCTATAGACGCAGGTAAGATGTAACTGTTATTCGGCCCCTTTAGATAGGTATTTATTGTTGTGCTGTTAGGTAAAAACAGAAGAAGTTCGTTATTCTGTGAAGCATTTGCCCCTGAAATGACCGCCTGTTGACCGGTTTTGCTGCTGTTTATCCAGGCGGTCACAGCAAAATTCTGAAGTGTATCAACAGCTTGATAAGGCAGCTTTAGCCTGTCATCATTATCCGCAAACAAGCCGCCACGGCAGAGTTGACCGCCAGCCGTTGTGTCCGCTCCATTGTAGCTCTCTGCATCGTAACCATTGCCTGAAGAATCGATAATATCGGCAGCAGGTGTGCCGCTCCAGGCAAATTCATCCATATGGTATTCAGCCACTGCTCCGGTATAACAGCCGCCCGTGCAGGAGGAACTGCCAAGGCTGTAAAGCTGGGCTATATCTATTGTACTTAGACCCTTTTGGTACAGCATCACCTCATCCACCCTGCCGTCCAGGCAGTAAGAGCCGCTCCAGGCACAACCTATTGTGAATGGATCAGAAGATGTACGTGGTATTTGCGAGTAATTCAGTGATCCCTGCTCTACATTATCTATGTATATCTTCATGGTTACTCCGTCGTATACTCCAACCACATGATGCCAGTTGCCGTCACTTACGGATACGCTTGAATAAAGATTACCGTTACCACCGTCTGAGTATATTTGAAAAAGTATCAGACCGTCGTTGCGCAGCCAGAGACCGTAGTTACGGTTGGTGGAATCCCCTTTGCCTGCAAGCCGCGCCCAGCTTGCCGGGTTGTTATTAACCCTTACCCACAAGGCAAGAGAAAGGGGAGCCGTAAGCTGCATAGCAGGATCATCAGAAACACTGACGTAGTCATTTGTTCCATCAAAAAACCCGGCCTTGCAGAGCTTACCGGCTTCAGTGGTCTGCGCTCCATTTTGGGCAGTACCGTCCAGATTGTTACCGCTTGAATCTTTCACCTCAAGGGCTGTCCCGTTCCACGAACACTCATCCAATCTCCATTCTCCCACCATACCGGCATAATAAGGGGAGTCGCTTCCATCACTGGTAACCTCAAGCGTATAGAAACCGGTCGTTACATCGTTGTCAATGCATGTTGCATCGCGGACCGAGAGAGAAAATTGAGTTGTAATCGTGCTGGATATGCCGGATTTACGGAACCTGGCTGTAGCTGGACCGGTTTTAATAATTTCAAAGCCACCCGGATCAGTGCCCAGCCAATTTATCTGCCAGTTTTCCATCTCACCTAACCGTGGTCCGCTCACCGTGAAGTCCCAGTAACATGTGGAAGAGTTACAGGTTAGAGCAGCAGGAGCAGGTGTAACACTTAGCGTACCGTTAGATATATTAACCGGCAGCGCCACCTCGTCCATGCGGCTGCCGGCATCAGTTACCCGCAACAAAACATTATGGGTGCCGGCACAGGCATCAATAACAGTTGTCTGAACCGGACTGCATCCGGAACCGGTGCAAAGGTGACCGGTTACAGAGTTATCCATAGAAATACCTGGAATATCCGAAGAAACAAGCTCCCATCCATAGGGGGAAGTTCCTCCGGTTGCAGCAGGGGTAAAACTGTAATTAGTCTGACCTATGACTGCCGGGTCCATAGCCGTGCTGGTAATTACTACAGAGTCAGCAGAACAGTCCCTGGTTGCCTCCATATCCGTCTTGATCTCATTTTCAGCCAGGGCACGGTTATATATTTTCAACTCATCTATCATGCCGCCAAAAAAATTACGGGGACTGACACTGCCCCTGGCCCCGATCAAAAATCTGCTTGAGTTACCGCCTATAGCGCCAGTCTGATCTCTGGAGAAAACCTCCTCACCATCTTTATAGAGAATCTGCTGTACTCCGTCATACACCGTGGTTACATAAATCCAGGTATCCTGGGTGACAGAAAAACTAGTGCCGCCGGTCCATACCCAGTACGGCTGCCATGCGTACTGTAGGTAGCCGCCATTGACCCTGGCTTCGTAGAGGTTTTCCTTGTTATAAATAATGTTTTCGCTGGATGAGCCGTCCCAATTGATCCAGGCGGAGACCGTCCACCTGTCTGCATCTGGATCGAGATCGCCGTCAGGCGGATCTCCATGATCCAGGTATCCTCCGTTATTAGCATCCACGCGTGTAAAAACTCCGGCCCTGCATACCCTGCCGCCGGAAGGGGTTGTCTGAACAGGCAAAGAGCCGGAGCCGCGCGAACCGGCAACACCAGCACTTACTCCGGTACCGGAATCCACCACTTCATCTGCCGTTCCACTCCATGGAAAGTTTTCCATCCTGAAATCCGAAACCGCCCCTGTATAACAAGATCCCGGGCACGAAGACCTGGTCATATTGTATAGGTCGACCACATCTTTCTCGGTCAATTCCCGCTTAAATACCATCACCTCATCGATCAGACCATTAAACCCGTTGTTTGTATTAGGGTAGTACCCCCCTATTACAAATGTCTCGGCATCATGAATATCACTGGTTAAATTATCAGTGGCAGTTGCTTTCAACACGCCGTCAACATAAAGTTTTGCACCATTAATCGAGTCATAAGTGTAGACTGCATGATGCCACTTGTTGTCATTATAAAGCTCGGCTGTGTATCTTATCTGTCCGCCACGTGTACCAGTATTTTCATCTGCAACCCAGGCACGAAGTGCTCCTTCAGGCGGATAGTAGGATGAATCGAAACACAAAGCCGTACTCCAGCCGGCACTGCCGGCCGCATCCGAAAACTCGATCAGCCTGGGGTAATTACCGCCGCCCCCCGGAGACTTAAACCAAGCGGCCAAGGTTACCTGGTTACTTAGAACCATGATATCGCTGCCGGTAAGAACATCACTCACAATTTTATCATCAGCACCGTCAAACGATGCAGCACGGCATATTTTGCCGCTATGACTCGCATTAAGACCACCTTCGGCACGGCCATAGTGCATCAGGTCACCAAGAGAATCTGCTACATCGTAACTTGTTCCGCTCCAGACTGTGCACTCATCAAATCGCCACTCCGCCTCCAGCCCCTCGGAGTACGGAGCAGCTGCACCAGACGAAGTTATTTCAATTCCATAGGTTGCGGAAACCTCGTTGGCAGGACAACCATTGTCCACAGCTCTTATGGTAACCGTATTATCGTAAACACCGGAGCTGCTACTCTTCCAGAAATCCGCAACAGCAGGAGAATCAGTAAGCGTGTCTATCTGAAAACCTCCAGGATCTCCTGCTCCCCAGTCTGCAATCGACCAGGTGAACGGTCCCATGTAATCACCATCAGCACTGAACTGCCTGGAAAAAGTGGATGAAACTACATATAAATCCGGATCAGGCAGTTCACTTGTGGTCGGCCTTATGGTCAACGTTCCCTGAATAACACTGATTTCAAAGTTCGCCTCGTCGTAATCATAGGTACAACTGCTTGACGATGCGGGAGTACGGTCCGTTGCTCGAACTGTTATGTTGTAGGGAGAGTCGGTATAGCATACATCCAATGTTCCGGTTATCTGTCCTGACAAATAATTTATAGTGATTTTACCGGCCAACGCTGCAGGAACAGACTCAAGTGACCAGTAGTACTGTGGATACGATTCGCCGCCGTTGGCCTGAAATGTGTGAGAAAGAGTTCCGCCTATTACGGTGTTTGGTATCGTACTTTGAACGATGGTTACACAGGGAGCGGCAGTACAGTTAGGGTCTGCGGCACAATTAGGGTCTGCGCAGTCAATGAGCTGATCGCCATCATCATCAGTGCCGTTGCTGCAGTTTTCCGTGCCAACTCCTCCTCCACCGCCGCCGCCACCGCCGATACAATTTACCTGGTTAAGCTCACTTAGTGAAAAGGCCCTGACGATATCGTCATACGTGAACGACTGGATCTTTCCAGGCATGTTAAAACCGGTACCCACCAAGCCGTTACATTCATCAAAAAAACCGTTCTGGGCATCAAGATCCTTGGGGCCGCCGCTTGCAACTACGTAGGCCTGGTTACTAGAATTGGAGGAACCAGCACCAGTGCACGGTTCAGCTGTTGTTGTATAAATCTTGTTTATGTCAAACACGGCTGTAATAGAGCTGCTTATAGCTGTGCAGAAAGTGTTTGCATCAGCAAAAGAGATACTCAAATCATCATACACAGCGTACCGTACAGGCTGCTGCCAAGCATCAAGATTATTCGAAAGGCCAAGGGTTATATAAGGAAGCTCACCGGCACTGTCTATCCCCGTACAAGGCGTATCTTCAGCTCCGTCGCCGTCACGGTCCGGACAGGGAAGACGGTGATTGGCAATACTGTAGCCTTCCAGCGCATGGTCCATCTTTTCAAGGATAGCACGTGCTTTTTTGGTTTTTGTGGTTTGAATAAGCGAAGGCAGCACCGTAGCAATTATCGAGACCACGATACCGATAATAACCATGACAACAGCAAGCTCTACAAGTGTAAAACCGGATGAACAGGTGTCTTTGACTCTATGGGCCTTAATCATATTGTTCCGGCAAGCTTCAACCTAACCACCTGAAGTTAGGGCTTGTTACAAACGATTCCTTGGCAAAGTCACCGTTTTGCCACAACTTTGTTCACGGCTGCAAGGCCTTGCCGGGCAGCATCACTGTCCGGATCCATATTAAGAACCTCTTTAAAAATCTTTTTAGCGCGTATAGGCAGCCTGGCTTTAAGGTAAAGTCTACCGAGCTCCAGAAGATATCTGGAATTGTACGGCTCTTTTTCTATAGACTTCAGGAAACACTCTTCTGCTTCTTTCAGCCTTTTCGGCACCAGGGAAAGCGCCTTGCCGGCGGCAAAGTGGTAGAGCCCCTTTTCCGGCTCAAGCCGCGCAGCCATACGAAACATCTCTGCCGCTGCAGCAAAATCCTCTTTGCCGTATTTTATATTTCCCCACTTGTAAAGATCATCTGCAGACTGTTTATAGCCCTGCCCCTTTTTAACTGATGATACGGCTTCCAGGCGTTTTGCTTTGAGTGTTTCATCGTATTTTTTACGTCTTAACTCATCAGACAGAAGATCATGCGCATCGTTTACCCTGCTGAATATATCGTTCAGCTTCGACTCATAGCCCTTGCCCAGCCGGTGATGCAGATCCGGATGAAAGTCCCTGGCCATGGAATAATATGCCTTCCTGATTTCATCGTAACCTGCGGACGTCGGCACACCCAGAATTTCGTAGTGATTTTTACTGTCAAGCTGAAAATGCATCCTATCGATTCGGGACTCGATCTCTGTCACTTCTGAAGTCGAATCTTTTTCGGGGATTTCGCTTTCAGGAATGGATTCTCCAAGCTCTACCAGATAGGAACCGGTTAGAACACTGGCCGCCCTCAAAACCGTCTCCTCGGACAGTGAACAACCATTCATAATCTGACGGATAGATGTTCTGCCATCTACGAGCTTCAACACCGTTTTTTCATCTTCTGTAAGAGTAATACTCTGAAACAGGTGTAATGGATCAGTACTGACGGACAGTGGAATATCAATTATAGGCGACAACATCTCTTTCAGGCGACCCAGCGAAATCATTCGAGTTCCGAAAACAATAAGATCAGCATTGCTGACATCAAGCTTACCGCTTTCCACAGGTGGACGTCGGCCTTCTAAGAATTCGAATTCGCCCTCGGACCAGCCAAAGATTCCCTTAACTATTTCCTTAGTTCTAAAGATATCGGCTCCTGCAATATCGTCAGCATTTAAACATCCGAACTCCAAAAGAAATTTATCCATGTTTTCATTTGGTGACCTCATGTGCGCATCCCACACATTGTCGAAGTCTGTCTGACTTATTCTACCCGCCCTAACCAGTAACGCAGGAAAAGTGTCGAACTCCTGGTTGGAATCAGCAAACACAATATCACCCATATCAATAAAAATACTCTTAATCGTGGAACCACGGGTAAATCTAAGTTCTCCTGAAACTCTACGGTCCATCAAAGTAAAAAGAAGCTCGGTAAGGCTGATTGTACTGATATTGCCCTGCCTGGGAAGAACCTTCTCAACCCCCACAAACACACAGTCCGAACGACTGCTAACCCAAACAACACAAACATCAGAGACCGAGTTTATCTCGTTAAATGATACCTTGTACTTATCACCAGGAGCCACAGCAAATCCAGGCTCAAGCATAAGCTTAAAACCGAAAGACGATACATCCACAGTCCGGGCATAGATGTTTCTATTACCAGTACCTAAGAGCGAAGCATTCAGTCTTCTCCTTACACGCCGGCTTCGCCTGCGTTCTTCATTTGTGCCGGATTTTTCCATGTCTAACTTCGAGCTTTCCTACCTTATTATTCGGCCTTTGCCAGCAAGTACTTAAACAAATTAATAAGCTATTTAGCTTTTATTTCTAGAGGGTTTCGGAGACATTATCAAGTCGCAAAAGGTACTCATTCCACTCTAGCGGCAAAAGATGTTTCTTTTTGTTGTTACACCCCTTGCAGGCAGGTACACAGTTGGATTTTGTGGTCTTCCCCCCCCGGATTATCGGAACCATATGATCCATTGTCAGGGCCTCCGATAAAAAACTGCCGCCGCAGTAGTGGCACAGACCTTGTTCACACTTCCGTTTCCACCACTGGGTGCGGCGAAGTTCACGGGCCTTTCTCTTTTCTCTACTTACATCTTCCCGGCTGACTTCCACAAAGAAGTTCACTTGAGCCTCATTTCTCTGCACTTATTTATCGCCTCCCGTGCCAGACGATCACACTTCTCATTTTCTGAATGCCCATCATGCCCCCTCACCCATTGCCAGGTAATATCATATTTTTCCGTCAGCCTAAGGAGATTCAGCCAGAGATCCTTGTTTAAAACGTCCTTCTTTCCTGATGTCTTCCAGGAATTTTTCTTCCAGTTATGAATCCACTCGGTTATGCCTTTTACTACATACTTGGAGTCGGTAACGACACAAACACGGCAGGACCGTTTTAACGACTCAAGAGCACGGATCACAGCCATAAGTTCCATTCGATTATTAGTCGTTTCAGCCTCAAACCCGGAGAGTTCTTTTTGCTGCCCCTTGTATCGGAGAATCGCTCCGTATCCACCCACACCTGGGTTCCCGCTGCAAGCACCATCGGTAAATATCTCTACAAGGTCGGTGTTGTCTTTTTTCACTAATCCTTTTCCCTCACAATATCTGCACCTACAGCCAAAAGTTTTTTCTCTATTGCCTCATAGCCCCGGTCCAGGTGATATATACGACATACCGTTGTTTTACCTTCTGCCACCAAACCGGCCAGAACCAATGAGGCGCTTGCCCGTAAATCTGTCGCCATCACCTGAGCCCCACGAAGCCGCGACACTCCTTTTACCATGGCCACAGCACCATCAACTCTTATTTCAGCACCCAGCCTGTCCAGTTCGGCCACATGCATATACCTGTTTTCGAAAATACTCTCCGTGATTATACTGGTACCTTCGGCAACAGATAAAAGAGTCATCAACTGAGCCTGCATATCTGTCGGAAAACCCGGATACGGCATAGTTTTAAAGTTCACAGCCTGTAATTTTCCGTCAGACCAAACACGTATTCCATCAGGAGAATCATCTGATACACTGATCCCGGCCTCACATAGTTTTTCTATCACAGATCTCAAGTCATCCGGTCTTGCTCCTCTGATGAACAGATTCCCTCCTGTTATTGCCGCTGCAACCATAAAGGTTGCAGTCTCTATGCGATCTGCAATAACCGAATGTGAGACAGGTTTCAGATCATCCACCCCAAAAATACGAATCTTTGAAGTCCCGGCACCTTCGATCTTCGCCCCCATTTTCTGAAGAGAATCAGCAAGATCAACTACCTCCGGCTCGCATGCTGCGTTTTCTATAACAGTTTCGCCATCAGCCAATGTGGCTGCCATCATCAGGTTTTCAGTACCGGTAACAGTGGGGATATCAAAACTTATATGAGCGCCGTGAAGACGTGATGCGTAGGCTTTTACATAACCATCTTCCAAAACAATATCCGCACCCATTTTTTGAAGGCTTTCAAGGTGAATGTTTATCGGACGGGCACCAATAGCGCACCCACCGGGAAGTGAGACAATTGCTTTCCCCATCCTGGCCAGAAGCGGCCCGAGCACAAGCACCGAAGCCCGCATGGTTCTAACCAGATGATATGGTGCCGTCATACCATTCATAGCAGTGGTATCTACCGTCACAGAGGAATTTGAAGCCGAAAATTCAGCGCCCATGTTTTCAAGAAGGTGTCCCATAGTCTCAACATCTTTTAGATCCGGGACATTCGACATGGTAGAGACACCAGAAGCTAGAATCGCAGAAGCCATGAGCGGAAGCACAGAGTTCTTGGCTCCGCTTATCTTTACCTCACCATGCAACCGCCGGCCGCCTTTTATAATCAATTTATCCACGATTCACTCTAGTTAAAACGGTTAAAAAAAAATCCCTTGGCAACCTTTATAACCGTTCCACCAACAAAGATATCTATTTCACTTTGATTCCCTTCAGCCTTAAGGAAAATCAGTGAAGGCCTTCCCATATCATAACCTTGTTCAATTCTAATATTAATACTATTAGCACCAAAATAGCTGTATTTAACCAGATATGCCGCCAAACAACCATTTGCGCTCCCAGTAGCCGGATCTTCGGGAATACCATAATACTCTGCAAAAACCCGCACACTTAGGTCATTCCTGGAACTGTTAGTCTCCGGACAGAAAACCAAAACGGCTTTAGCCCATTCATTTTTAATCTTGTTAAAATACTCTGCCTTGTTCAGCTTAACACGTTTTAAAGCATCCATATTTTTCAATGGAACAATAATAAAAGGAAACCCTGTTGAAATAGCTTCAATAGGAAACCTATCATCAAAATCTTCTTCTTCAAGACTTAAAACAGACGAAAATGCTTTGACATCAAACAAACGACCAAAACTCGGAGAAAACTGTTTCATCCATAATACATCCATATTACAATCAGCAGCAGTGCTGAAAGTCACAGAAACTCGTCCTGCTTTTAGGTTTAAGGTTACGATTTCAACAGGATCTTGGAGAATCTCGTTGCGAATGATATAAGCGGTTCCAAGTGATGGATGACCTGCGAATGGAATTTCTTTTTGTGGAGTAAAAATACGAACATCAAAACCACCGTTTTGTTGCTCGCCAGAAAGAATGAATGTTGTTTCGGAATAGTTTAGTTCTCTTGCAATTTGCTGCATTTCGAGGCCGGAAATATCCTCTGAACAGCTAAAAACAGCAAGTTGGTTTCCCTCATACTTTTGTTCCGCAAACACATCAAGTATGTAAAAAACAGACCTTTCCATAACATCTGCTCAGCCATTTACAGAACCTGCTTTATGCTCTTGTTGGTATTTACTCAACCAGACAACGTGGCTTCTTTCCTCATTTATAATTTCATCGACAAGTTCTTTCTCTTCCACCATGTCTCTTAGAATATGAAAATAAAGCAACGTCTCTTTTTCAAAGTTAAGGGCGAATGCAGCGGCGTCTGCCACTGTTTTGACATGCTCCAACGACGGCAGGGATTTATTTTTACCGAGAAAAAATTCAGACTCAACAATAGCTCTTAAATATTGAGAAACCTCTTCCCATCCTTCCGGTTCCTTTCCTGAGACTTTCCTTGTAAGTTCAGAAAATATTTTTTCATGTTGCAATTCTTTTGTTGCAAGGAAGTCAAAGAGTTTTTTTAAAGCCTCATCTTTTTTAAACTTCTCCGCCATGGCAATATAGAATTCATAGCCAAGCTTCTCTGTCTGAACAGCCTGTTCAATGACTTCTTTTATAGAAAATACCATATACAACATCCTCCCTTCTAGTTGTCAATCCTATTCTTCTTCATTTTCCGCATATGAGCAATATCCTTTTCTGCTTTTTGTTCCCGTCTTTGTAACTGCTGTTTTCTAACCTCAGCCAATTTTTTACGGTGTTCAGCAGCCTTAACCTTAGCTTCATCGCTGACATCAAAATCGCCCTCGCCAAAAAGAGCAAACCTAAGCCATTTAAGGGAAAACTTAAGCAGTTCAATTTCATTATCTCGAATCTTATCCACCAGGTCAGGTTTAAGTTTATAAGCAGATAGGAACCTGCTTTCAAATACAAACTTCCTGAACATGTCGAGATTTGAGCTTACCATAAAGAAAAGATCAAGGGAACCTTTGCTGAACTCCATCATACCAAGGCTTTTGGCCTTAATCACTATTTCCAGCCAGTCACGGGTAATGCTGTCATGAAAATCGACACCCTGATCTTCTCTCCACTCATTAATAGTCCACTCCTTATCTTCTTGGTGTCCTAGGCAGTGATCCTCTTTAACCAACACAAAAAACTCCCGCAGTTCGGGCTGATCAACCTTTTTCATATGAACACGACCTATAGGGTAGTACCTACATGTGGACGGACGATCCGTATAAACGCTACAACCATCCTGCCCTGAAAGAAACGGACAAGTTTTTGTTTCATCATCCAACAGTTTTAGAACCACTATCGGTAAAGGCGTTCTATCAATCGCTGCTGGCTGCGTATATTTAATGAGGAACTCATCGTACGACAACCCAAGCCGGTTTTTCAGACGAAAAATATCGTAGGGGGTAAGATTTATCCGCATAGCGCTGCAACACTTATTAAAGCATCCGATTCCTGGGTAACATTTGAACTTGAACCTGTCAGAAGCGCTCAATTCACGAGGTTCAATAACTCCCTTTTCGATATCAATATTTAATTTATCCATTTCCCGGCATCCTTTGCATGCTGATTAATTATTATTTAATATAAGATACTCAAATAAAAAGAGGGGAGCATAATTTTCAGCTCCCCTCGTTGTTTTTTGGTTTATGGTTACCCTGACCACACCAATCCAAATCGATATTGTTAAAGCAGAAATTGTTATGATGCAATAAGCGGCGCAATAACCAGTGAAACGATCGCCATAAGCTTAATCACAATATTCATAGATGGTCCAGATGTATCTTTAAACGGATCACCCACAGTATCTCCCACAACTGCAGCCTTATGAGGATCAGATCCCTTTCCACCATAGTGACCTTTTTCTATATACTTTTTAGCATTATCCCAGGCACCACCACCATTGGACATCATAAGTCCAAGCAAAATTCCACAGATCGTAGCACCAGCCAGCATACCGCCAAGAGCAACAGGTCCAAGAGCAAATCCTACAATAACCGGAGCTAAAATCGCTGTAATACCCGGCAACACCATCTCTTTAAGTGCTGCAGATGTGCTAATATCAACACAACGTTCAGTGTCGGGTTTAGCGTTTGGATCACCGGAAAGCAAACCGGGAATCTCTCTAAATTGCCGGCGAATTTCTTCCACCATCTTCATAGCCGCCTTACCAACAGAAGTCATGGTAAATGCAGCAATAAGAAATGGAATCACACCACCTATCAGCATTCCTATAACAACCTCCGGTTTCGTAACAACTATCAACAACTCATTACCCGGTCCCCAAGCATGTTCTACAGCTTGTTTATATGCAGCAAACAAAGCCAACGCCGTTAGCGCAGCAGAACCTATTGCAAATCCCTTACCCATGGCTGCAGTTGTATTGCCAATAGCATCCAGGCTGTCTGTAATATCTCTTGTATCCTCACCAAGACCGGCCATTTCCGAAATACCTCCTGCGTTATCGGCTATCGGCCCGTAAGCATCCACACTCATTGTTACACCTATAGTGCCAAGCATGCCTACAGCCGCAATACCAATACCATACAACCCTGCGTTACTGGAGGCTACATGGATGGCGATAACCATTGCAAGTATAGGCAGGGCTGTCGACTCCAATCCTACAGCCAAACCGGTAATAATGTTAGTTCCCGGCCCAGTTAATGACGACTTAGCAATCTTTTTTACAGGTCCAAACATGCCTGTATAATATTCAGTAAGAAGTCCTATTGCAATTCCGCCCAGACAACCGGCAAGCAGCGCCTTGAAAACACCCGAGTCAAGCTCCATGCTACTTATCCCTAGATACCCTCCCAAAAGAAAAAGGCCGGCAGCTATAAAGGCCGAGTAACGAAGAGCTGCTGCTGCATCCAACTTTTCGAGCACCTTCATAGAAAGAATTCCCAGAAGCGATGCAATAAAACCTAAAACTGTTAGTACCAGAGGTAATGCCATAAGACTGCTTTTAGGGCCCAGTGCTATAATCTTGGACCCTGCAACCGCCGTAGCTCCAAGAGCTATGCTAGCAATCATCGAACCGACATATGATTCAAATAAGTCCGCACCAAGGCCGGCCACGTCGCCTACGTTATCGCCGACATTATCAGCAATCACACCAGGATTTCGTGGGTCATCCTCAGGTATGCCAGCCTCGACCTTACCCACAAGATCAGCGCCGACATCAGCTGTCTTTGTATAAATACCGCCACCAACACGCATAAAAAGAGCGATCATAGATGCCCCCATTGCAAAACCATTTATGCTTTTTACAATATGAGTATCACCAGGAGCAACATAAAAATGATAGAATATTCCAACACCAACAAGTCCAAGGCTGGCAACTGCAAGTCCCATCACTGCGCCACCGTTAAAAGCCACAGACAGCGCCTTTGACGGGTCCGGCTTAAAAGTCTCGGCAGCCTGAGCGGTCCTAACATTAGCCTTGGTTGCGCCTTTCATCCCGATAAAACCGGCTGCGATAGAACATAATGCCCCACCTATAAAAGCGATAGCCGTTCTAATTCCAAGACCTGGCGCAAAAGCGACCAGACCAGCAACAACAATAACAACAAGGGCAAGTACTTTATACTGCCTTACCAGGTAAACCATAGCACCGCTTTCTATTTGATCGGCGATGTCTACCATCAGCCCGCTCCCTGCCGGCAGTCTTTTGATAGCAAAATAAATCATCAGGGCAATCATAAGACCACCCGCTCCAAACACAGGAGCTAACCCAGCTAAACTTTGAAACATTATAAACCCCCTCCTTATAAATTAACCGGCCCAACGAAACAGATCAGACCAATTAAACAAACTTAAACTATTTTTCCATATCTACATGATGGGCAAACACCATGGCAGTAGTTCTATACACCATGTGCGCCATCTTAGAAAAAGGCGCATAGGCAAACAAAGAAAAGACGAGAACCAAATGAGTGAAATACGTAAGATAAGCTAAAGGCGCAATTCCCAGAAGCCGGATGCCCCAGGACATGGCACCGGTTGCACCAACCAGAACCACCAACCAAATGAAAAGCCAGTCAAAATAGCTGCCCTCACCTGCCTTTTCTGCATTGTCTTTTCTGTTTGAAACTACCTTATATATACCGTAAAGAAGGCTGCACATACTCGCAAAAGCAAGCCATTTCATTGGATTTATAAGCGAATACGGCGACTCCAGATGAAATCCGTATAGATAGACAAGAGCCCATGTAGTTGTCACTGCAAGACCTGCAAAACCCCAAAACACAAGCTTATGCGCACTTGCACGAGCACTGGTCACCTCACATTTATCGAATCTTTTGTGGGCTATAATCTCGGATAATGCGGCTATTATTGCAGGCACTACACTGCCACGCACACTTTCCCGTCCAGTTGCATCCAGCATAGCCTTCCAGAACTTTTTTATACCAGTGAAAAATGATAATGCTGCAAAAAGGGCAGCTGTCATAAATATAGCATCCACAGCCGGAATAGGCACCAGCTTTTCATATACAATAGGACCTTCAAGATGGTTCAACCTGCCCAGACCTAGAATGACAGCGCCGAATATAAAAATCGGAACCATGAGAAGCGGAATCAGACCAGAAGGACTAGCAACAAGCTTACCAATAGCAGAAGGCCAAGAATTGTTCTGTATACTTATTTTTCTGATTGCTCCTAAAACCTCACCGGGTTTTGCGCCACGAGGACAGTAGGCTGTACAATCACTACACTGGTGACAGAGCCAGACATCCGGGTCTCCCAGAAGCTTATCTTTCAAACCCCACTGTGCCCAGACCATTTCCTTTCTGGGAAAAGGCCTGTCTGTATGGGTTACATTGCAGACCACAGAGCAGGTTGCACACTGAAAACATTTTTTGAGTGATTCCCCCCCCCCGCCTTCAACAGTCAGTTCTTTTACAAAATCCAGATCCGGCTGAATCAGGTTAGCATTAGCCATATTTTTATTCCCCTTCTGTTAATTTACTAAGCTTTAAATTTTTCTCTGAGCATCAAGAGGCGTCTTATTTAAAAACCCTTCATGGGATTAAAGCCGACGCTGTCTATAACTTCCATGAACTTATTTATTTCCTCTGGAATTTTATCGTACTCGTCTATGGAGAGCTGAATCTGCTGAACTCTTTCGCTTTCAAGCGCAAGCCTCTGCAATGTTTCGCCTACATTATCCATCCTTCGATTGCAAAGCTCGCTTCCTTTGGTAAAGTGACACTGGTAATCGTCTCCATACCTGCAACCAATCAGCATGACACCGTCAAAACCGGAAGCAAGAGCATCAGCTATCCAGACAACGTTGACCGAACCAAGGCAGCGCACCTGAATAAAGCGTACATCCGCCGAGTACTTAAGGCCCTTCATACCAGCCATATCAATAGCCGGATACGCATCATTTTCGCAGACAAGACAAAGCACCCTGTACTTCTCCTCATCCTCCTCCGGAACCTCTATTGCCTTAACCATGGAACCAATCATGTCAATGCTGTAGTCCTTAAATGAAACTATTCGTTCAGGGCAAGCCCCCATACAGGTACCACACCTACGGCATCGCGTAATATTAGGTTTAGGAGTACCCTTTTCATCGTCATCCAGAGCGCCGAACGGACATTCCTCAGTACATCTTTTACACTGCGTACAGCGCTGAAAGAAGAACTCTGGATAACTTACATCTCCGGACCTGGGATGTACAGCCATACCACGATTGCTCGACTCCAGACACTGAATCGCTTTTAAGGCCGCTCCAGTGGCATCTTCGACACACTCTGCCATTGTCATTGTTTGTCGCACACAACCAGCAGCATAGATCCCCGTTCTCCTTGTTTCATAAGGAAAACAGATAAAGTTAGAGTCGCAATATCCGCTAAAAAGCTCTAGATCCTTAAACTCAGGCCCTTGGCGATAGGCAAGGTTTATAACCGGCTCAAACTGGGTAGAGGGTACCATACCAGTAGCCAGAACCACCATGTCAACCGAAACCTTTATAGATTCTCCAAGCAGGGTATTGTCAACACTAACAAGAAGTTGGTCATCATCACCCGATGCCCCTACACTGGTAACAGCCCCTTTTGTTAGAAAGACAGCATCATTCTGCTGGGCCGCCTTGTAAAAATTCTCATATAACCCAGGTGTCCTCATATGCTGATAAAAGACATACGCCTTTCCGCCTGGATTATCCCTTGTCACATACTGGGCCTGTTTTAACGAAACCAAACTGGTAACAGAGGAGCAATAAGGAAAATCAGAGTCATCGCTCTCCCGGCCTGGGCTTTGAATAAAAGCTACCGATTTTGCCTCGATCCTTCCCTTAGCAGCCATCTCTTCGAACTGAACATTTGTAACAACATTCTTAAATTTGCCCAAGCCTAGGTGTTTAAACTCTTCCTCCGACGGTTCGTAAGGCCTCCATCCGGCAGCTACAACAACAGCACCGAACTTCTCCGCATCCGGATCCACTGACAGAATGTCAGCACAATTCACCTGATCCGCCGCTGGCTCTACAGCATCACCGGACGCATCTTTTGCATCAGTAGTACCACAGGCTTCTTCTCCTTCTTCCAGCTTTGGTGGAACATCCCACTCAGTTTTCGAGCCGGGCTCTTTAAAAGAAACCAGAAATTGTCCTGGTGCACCACTGATCCTCGCTATCTCTATATTTGTCTTGATAGTAATATTGTCATGATTAGATACTTTATCTATTAAACCTTGTATAGTAGGTTCTTCCAAGGTATTAAAAGGTGTCTTCATCGGAAGTTGTTGCCGAATTTTTTTAGCAAAACCTCCAAGCTCCTTCTGCCGCTCCACAATAGTTACAGGGTATCCTGTTTCCGCTGCCTCAAGAGCCGCTGTCATACCGGTGAATCCACCGCCGATCACCATTATATTATTTACAAACTCGTCTTCGGATTGATATGGAACGGGAGTCTCTTTCTTTTGAACCTTAACAATTCCCATCCGAATGTAATCCTCGGCAAGCATCTGAGTATCTTCATCCACACCGGTTGCAGCTTCGCCTTCCTCTCCTCCTCCTGAAGACTCTCCAGAAGATTCAGCCTCTTTAGGCACGGGATGACTCCAGACCACCTGCTCACGAAGATTTACCCTCTCGGTAATTGTGTCTGCACCAAAATCAAAAACATCATAAAAAATACGATGAGAACAGGCCGCCACCACAATTGTATTGACGCCATCTTCCTGAATATCTTTTTTTATTAAATCAACACCATCAGAACTGCAAAATGCCCTGTGGGTTTTAACAACTGGAACTTTGTACTCTTTAGTAGCTATCTCCTGGAGCTTGGCCATATCCAGGTTTTCGCCTATATCGCATCCCTCGCAGATGTATACCCCTATTTTTTTCTCCATCTTTTCCTCTCCCATTGTATAACCTACTTGGCCCCAGCAGCTTGAATGGCCTTTAGCGCCGCTGCCGTGGAAATCTGTCCGCTGGTCATAACATCCGCAGGCTTCTTTGCTACACCCGCAGGAATAATATCTCCTCCAGGAAGCAGGAACTTATTCTCATCATACCCAACACTGCCTCCAGGCACTCTTTCGGAAGCTGTTGACGGTTCCATACCTGTAGCCAAAACGACCATCTCAAATTCCTGGCTAATAATATCGCCTCCAACAGTATCCTCTACTGTCAAGATCACATTGCCATCCGAACCCGGCTCAACCTTGGCAACCTTACCTTTAACAAATGAGACGTTCTCGTCATCCTTGACCTTTTTATAAAAATTCTCATATCGACCCGGACTTCTAAGGTCTATATAAAAAATAGTTGCTTTTGATTCGGGGTTTTTCTCTCTTATATATGTAGTCTGCTTCATCGAGGCCAGGCAGCAGACATAAGAGCAATAGGGAAGATGATTTTCATCGCGACTTCCGGCACACTGAACAAAAGCTATGGAATTTACTTGTTTGCCATCGGATGGACGTACAATACTTCCACCGGTCGGGCCACCTGGTGAGGCCATACGTTCCATCATCATATTAGTAATAACATTTGGAACCTTTCCAAAACCCAGGTTATCTATCTTTGACGCGTCATATGGATTCCAGCCTGTAGCCCATACAATCGAGGCCACATCAATGTTGAAAGTACGTGGCTGCATCGAAAAGTCAATAGCACCATATGGACAAGAATCCTGAATTTTCTGTTGGGAAGCAGTGCCGGTAACAGACTTATCTATAACATACCGCATAGGCATCGCCATTTCAGAAGGTTTATAGATAGCCTTACGATTGTTCATACCAAAATTAAATTCATTCGGGATATCCATATCACAAGCTTCTTCACACTTAGCACATACAGTGCAATGTTCGTTAACATATCTAGGCATCTCTTTCAGCGAAACTTGAAAATCTCCCGGACCACCTGAAATCTTTTCCACTTCGGTCATTGTGTAGTACGTGATTTTTTTATTCTTTTTAATACGTTGAAAATTTATCTCCAGTCCACAGGTTGGCGGACAAAGTTTTGGGAAATATTTGTTGAGCTGTGCCACCCTGCCTCCCAAGTAAGGGTTCCTCTCAACGATGACTACCTCACGTCCCACTTCCGCGGCTTCCAGGGCGACTGTCAAACCGCTTATTCCTCCACCCACAACCAGGATGGTTCCGTTATCTGCCATCGTCATCCTCCATATTAGTAAATAATCTTTAATCAGGTTAACTAGTTAAACCGGTACATTCGCGGGCAACATCTGCTCCAAACAATTAAACTAGTTAAACTAACTAAATATAATGAATAAAACTGAGTATTGAATCAGGAGATATCCACCAGATACTGAGACTGTATTAATACAGTCTCAGTATCTGGCTTCAGTCTCGGCAGGTATTTGTCAAGTCAAATTACAAAATTCGCTTTAGATAGCCGCATCAGTGATAAGTTGAACATAATCTTTCTTGAAAGTATTCCACTCACCCTTTTCGACATCGTACTTAGAGTTAACAAAACACTTCCAGTTTTCCTCGTCAACAAAGTTAAAATCCGACTTGTAGTAGAAACCCGGGTAACGCGTTTCCTTTCTGAAATAGATATGTCTGAGATGAGCTTCCACTGTCCAGAGCCGGTGATAGTTTTCCCAAGCCCTCAGAAGCTCATGCAAGTCGCCTGCAGCCATCTTTTTGGCATCTTCGTGAAGCATATTAAAACGCTCCTGGGCAGCCTCAAGCATCTTGTCCGAAGTCATGTAGTATGTAGAGGTTCCGGCTCCATATTCATCACTAATTTTTATCAACCTGAGCAGAAAACCTTTCGGCTTAATGAAGTTTGAATTAACATCACGATGCGTGGACTTATCCTTGAACTCATGCCAAGTCTTAACCGGACCGTAAACTATATCCACAAGCTCTTGCGAAGTTTCCTTAATTGTCGGAGTAAAGTCCTTATGATTCAAGTAGTACTTTACCATCTGCTTGGCAGCAATTCTTCCCTCAGCATGTGAACCGGAGGAGAATTTATGCCCTGAAGCCCCAACACCGTCGGCTGCAGTAAAGAGTCCGTTAACCGTAGTCATCTGTTTATAAGCCACACCGGCTTCATCACGGACCTTGTATGAGTCCGGCACCCAATCTTCATCAGGGCCGCCAACCCAGATACCGCAACAACCAGAATGAGAACCAAGAAGATAAGGCTCGGTAGGCATAAGCTCGGAACCGACCTTCTCAGGCTCAACATTCATGCCTGCCCAAAGACCGGCTTGACCAACCGACATATCAAGAAAATCTTCCCATGCCTCGGCCTCCAAATGCTTGACTTCCTTAGGGGTCATGTCTTTAGCCAGGTTCTGAAGAGCAGTTGCAGTATCCATATAGATAGGACCACGACCTTCCTTCATCTCTTTAAGCATCAGATGGTTACGCAGGCAACTGGCAGGAACCTTTGCAAGCCCGTATGGCGGGTAGTCACCAAGCATCTCCTTGTTTGTAGCCATATAGTTTTCACCAAGGTTGTTTGTAGCCTTGGCCTTAAAGAGCAAGAACCAGGCACCAACCGGACCATATCCATCCTTAAACCTGGCCGGCACAAACCTGTTTTCCATCATTGTAAGTTCAGCGCCAACCTCGGCACAGAGAGAGTACGTAGAACCGGCGTTCCATACAGGATACCAGCAACGACCCATGCCTTCACCAGTTGCACGCGGACGAAATACGTTAACAGCGCCGCCGCAACCAACCATCATTGTTTTAGTTTTAATTATGTAAACCTTGTTTTCACGAAGGCTGAAACCAACAGCACCAGCTATTGTGTTTGGTTTATTGGCATCAAGCAGAAGCTTAACAATAAAGCAACGCTCAATAATATTATCAGTGCCAATAGCTGCCTTTGCAGCCTCAGCAACAATGCGCTTGTAAGACTCACCATTGATCATAATCTGCCAACGGCCTGAACGAACACACTTGCCTCCATCCTTAAGAGGCGGCAACCCTTTGGAACCGTCATGGCTCTTGCCATCGTCACCAGTCTTCCAGATCGGCAGCCCCCATTCCTCGAACAAGTGTACACTGTTATCAACGTGGCGGCCAACGTCAAAGATAAGATCTTCACGAACAATACCCATAAGATCGTTCCGAATCATCCTGACGTAATCCTCCGGACTATTTTCACCAAGATACGTGTTAATTGCCGACAGACCCTGGGCAACAGCGCCTGAACGCTCTAGAGCAGCTTTATCCACAAGCAGAATCTTGGTATCCTCAGGAGCCCACTTTTTGATCTCGTAAGCGGCTCCACAAGCACTCATACCACCGCCGACAATAAGAATATCGACTTCTTTCTCAACAACTTCCGGGTCCAGAGTAGCCGGAAGCTCACCAATTGGTTTGTTAGGTAATGCCATTCTTATATCCTCCTTAATTTTATCCTTCAAATATTAGCTAATTTAAGATTGAAACACTTTAAGTCACCTGTTTATACAGGTTCCTCATGTTTTACTTCACCATCTGAGCAGGATCAGGAGTAGGAACGCTTTCCTCATTATAAAGACAGTTATCGTTCAGATCAGAACCCTTTGCTTCGTTTTGCGGATTAATAGAACCTTCAGGCGTGGTTCTAATAGGGAATTTAAAACGCTTTAAGTTTCCGTTACGGAAACGGATAGTCCACATAATAGAGTCTGAACTCATAAGTGGAGCAACAAGGCCTCCCAGGGGAACAATATCCGAATAAGCGCGAACTTCGATAGCGCCCTGCGGACATATCTTAACGCATGAATAGCACTCCCAACAGGCATCAGGCTCCTGGTTGTAGGCCTTCATCTCGTCACTGTTTAAGACCATAAGATCGTTCGGGCAGATGTACATACAGGCTGTCTTTTCACCGCCCTTGCAGCCGTCACACTTGCTAGGGTCAACAAAACTAGGCATAATTTTCTCTCCTTTTTTTTCTTAAGATAGTCCGGCCCAGCGTTTTATGCTACGCCAATGGTTGATGTTTTATTTAAATACAAACTTCTAAATCTCAAACAACTATATATGGATTAACCCGTAGCCGCCTTATGCAGTTTCACCTCAACCTTCTCAGTGAGCCCTGCATAGTACTCCCGGAGTATGGTCAATACTTCGGGACGGCTGAAGTGATCAGGGACCTCATCACCTTCGGAAAGCATCTTTCTAAGCTTGGTTCCGGATAGAAGCATGCGATCCTCTTTGCCATGAGGACATGTACGCATTGAGGCCATGCCATCACACTTTGTACAATAGAAGGTCCAATCTATCTTCAAAGGCTGGGTCTCCATAGCATCACGGGGAATTTCATCAAATATTTTATGCGCGTCAAACGGGCCATAGTAGTCGCCAACACCTGCATGGTCACGCCCGACAATAAGATGGCTGCAACCGTAGTTCTGCCTAAAAAGAGCATGAAGCAACGCCTCACGTGGCCCGGCATAACGCATATCCAGGGGATAACCGGCCTGAATAGCCGTATCTTTTACAAAGTACTGGTCTAAAAGAGTGTTGATTGCTCTTGAGCGGACATCCGCAGGGATATCACCAGGCTTAAGTTTTCCAAGGAGTTGGTGAATAAGAACGCCATCACATGTTTCGATAGCGATTTTTGCGAGGTACTCGTGAGACCGGTGCATAGGATTACGGGTCTGAAATGCCGCAACTTTTGACCAGCCCTTGTCTTCAAAAATCTTTCGGGTTTCAAAAGGCGTGAGATAAACGCCCGGGTATTCATCCGGGAATGAACCCTGGCTTAAAACTTTGACCGGACCAGCCAAGTTGACATCTCCCTGCTCCATCACCTTGGCAACACCGGGATGCTCCATATCCGTGGTTTTGAAAACCTGCTCACATTCATGCGCCTTGTCGTAGGTGTACTTTTCAGTCACCTTCATCGTGGCCATAATCTCACCGGACTCTTCATCAACAAGGGCTACTTCCTCACCATCTTTTATGCTGTCGGCCTGGCCGGAGGTTGTAGAAAGTGTGATAGGAATCGGCCAGAAGGTACCATCTGTCATCTGGTAATTGTCACAGACCCCTTGCCAGTCTGCCTTACCCATAAAACCGTCAAGCGGAGTAAAACCGCCTATACCCAGCATTATGAGGTCACCTGTCTCCCGCGAAGTAATCCTGACCTGCGTGAGAGACTTTGCCTTCTCCTTTTCAGACACTAAAGCTTCACCTTCAAGAAGAAGCGGTTTCAGCTTTTTTTCTTTTCCATGCGGATTAACTAATGACATATTTTAAATTCCCTCCTGCAAAAATTGAGCTGTTTCTTAGACTTAAACTCGGAATATCAAAAAAGACCCGTTCAACACAAAAACAAAACCGTAGACAATGAGTTGATGTAGAGCCCAAAATTACGACAATTATTGTTGCCAAAAGGGCACTTTTATTACAAGTTAATTATTAAAATTCACCTATAAAGTTTCCTTATATTATCTGTAAAAAGCAATACTTACAAGGAGTTTAAGGAACTATCTAGATTGCGGGCGAAACTGACATCACTGATTTACTACCTGGTTTACATGCGTTTGAATCAATGACACTCAGACGAAACCATGTCCAGTTCAGCAAGGGAATTTCTAGATGCCCTAAAAGTCCCTATAATCGCTTTTTTGGGACATTTAACAACACAAATTCCACAGCCGATGCATCTCGATTCATCAATTTTGTGTTTCTCTTTAATAACACCGGAAGCAGCGTCAACAGGACAGACTTTAGAACAGATGGTACACCCGTTACATTTATCTGTAATATAAGCTACTTCACGCTCTGGCATATAGTCGTATATCGCTTTAGTCGGACATTTCGAAACACAAAGACCGCAAGACTGACATTTATCAAAGTCTATACGCGCAAGATAGTTATCCAGAGTAATCGCCTCATATGGACATGTCTTTACACATGTTCCACAGGCAATACATCCCACCTTGCAGACTTTTCGAACAATAGGCCCCTTGTCTTTCGAATGACAGCTTATAACAACCGGACCGTCTACAGGTCCAAGTTCCAGAACCATCTTGGGACATGTGCTCACACATTTACCACAAGCCGTACATTTCTCAGGGTTAATTACAGGAAGGCCGTCAGCACTCATATCTATGGCATTAAAGGGACAAGCCCTTTCGCAGGAGCCATAACCAAGGCAACCATAAATACAAGACTTATCTCCACCGGCAGCTATTACTGCAGCACGACAGTCCATAACACCTTCATACTTGAACTTTTTTAAGGACCTGGATGTCCCGCCCTGACAGTAAAGTCTTGCAATCTTTGGATCCGACTTCTCCGCCACCTTACCGGTAATTTGCGCAACGGCTTCAGCACACTTATTCCCACCAGGAGTACAGAGATTAACCGCAACATTCGGATCAGTCACCACAGCCTCGGCATAAGCGGCACAGCCGGCATAGCCGCAGGCCCCGCAATGAGCATTGGCAAGGACTTCCTTAACCTGATCTATTCTCGGATCCATTTTCACCGCAAATTTCTTCGCGGTAACCGCAAGCCCCAGACCAAATATAGCCGCCACACCAGCCACAAAGGCGAGAGTAAACTTCAACAGGTGCATAAGTTCGACCGACTCTTTCGCCTCAATACCTCCGCCTACACCCACTAAAGGAAGAGGCATAACGTCTATTATACGCCCAATTTCCAACCACCCTCCAAGCGGCTGTGCCATATCCATAATTAAATTTATTATATTGTTGTCCATAAGTTTTAAACTAAAGAGTAATCAGCCCGGCAAACCCTGTAAAGGCCAAGGCTATAAGACCCGTGGTTACAAAAGCAATCGGCATCCCCTTAAACGGCTCTGGAACATTCGCCAGTTCCAATTTCTCTCTGATGCTGGCCATTATTATCAATGCCAAAGCAAAGCCGACCCCGGAACCGAACCCAAAAAACAGGCTTTCTATAAAACTGTACCCCTCACCGGCATTAATAAGAGGAACAGCGATTATGATACAGTTTGTAGCGATAAGCGCAAGGTAGACACCCAGTTTATAATAAAGAGCCGGAGAAACCTTTCGAACAATAGAATCCGAAGCCTGCACTAAAGCCGCAACCACACCGATAAAAATCACGATCTTAAGAAAAGTAATATCAAACGGCAGCATAACATAGTTAAAAATGAGCCAACTAAAAGCCGCACTAACCACCATCACAGCTATGAACGTGATGCTCATACCTACTGCTGTCTCCATTTTCTTTGAGACACCGAAAAAAATACATAGCCCTAAAAACCTGGTGAACACAAAATTATTGATAAGTGATGCAGCTATAACAAGCTCAAACAACCTGCCAAATTCCATGATCATCTCCTAATTCTTGTATGCGCGAATGTAACACCCACCCATATATCAATCATGTCTTAAATGTACCGGCAAAAGACCCTATTTGATAAAAAGACCAACTACTTTAACCTAATCGAAGTAGTTTCTTCAATAGACTTTCAACAGCGCCCGTTTAAACATTCAGTTATTTTATAATTTTGCTACAAGTCTGCTTTTGCCATACCGCACAGGTTCTTGCCTATCTCCAGCTCCTTCATTCTGTCCTCTGCCGCGTTAAGCAGACCTAGATTGACTTTACGTATGTCCTGGTAACGTTCAGGGTTTATCGGCAGGCTGTTCTTGACCAGGTCTTTAAACTTTTCCTTATCAGGCAAGCGAAACAAGTCCAGGTTTCTTCGTGAGTTTCCCAGCGTGGTACATACGGCTCCGGACTCATCCTCATCAAAAAGCGGTACTGCGTGAGAGGGGAAAATCAAAACACCGTCATCCAGCGCGGCATACCTCTCAAACAGAGTATTGTAAAGCATCAGGCTCCATGCATCAGCTTTCCCCCCCAGATCCGGACGCCCTATAGCCGACTTCATGATTGTGTCTCCAGTAAACAGAATTTTTTCGTCCAACAAAAAAGAGGTGCTCCCCGGCGTGTGGCCCGGCGAATCTATAACTTTAAGAGAATGCTCACCCAATTTGAATATACCGTCATCATCCTTCATGGGCGTGATCTTATATGCGGCCCCGTCCGTGTCAGCCGAGTTAATATAATATTCAGCACCTGTAAGTTCAGAAAGCATTCTGCCCCCGGAGATATGGTCGGCATGAATATGAGTATCGAAAACATGCCTTAGTCTCAGATCATCTTGTTCAAGTATAGAGGTAAAGTTCTCAAGATGACGTGCAGCATCAATTACTACAGCCTCGCCATTTGCAGCGATAATATACCCCAAACATCCACGTGCCACCCGGTTGATCTGGTATATAACAGGCTTATCACACACTCTGACGGTTTGATAAAACTCACTCCATGCGTCCATTCCACCTTCCAGGCTCTGTGCATAATAACCACGCTCCTGAAGCCACTTGGCTGTATAGCGCGAAGAATCGCCATGGGCACATATAGTAATAATCCGCTTGTTCTTTGGAAATCTGTCCTGATACTGCTCTTCTTCACCTATAAAGTCCGGCTGCGGAATGTTGAGAGTTTCGATCGCCCGTGGCCCCTCTATTTTCCAATTTTCGAATTCGTCCGTGTTACGCAGATCAAAAATAAAATCGATTTCACCGGAGTTCAAAAACCTCTTGAATTCTTCAGGTGAAAGGCTGATACTATCTACCATAGATTTTGCCTCCTTGGGTTCTTAAATCTTAAGCCTGTATTAGACCTAACCATTAACTATGAATGAGTGTTTCTTTGAAAAGTTTAAACCAAAAAATCAAAGCGATCAAATACATTTCAAAGTGCTTACCAAATTACACACAAGACTTTAACATATTCGGCAAGCTATTGAATTTATTAAATTATTCACAGTAATCAAGTCATGAATCAAAAACATATTCAATAGTTTTATTGAATAAAATCAAATAGTTATGATATTGTGACCTTTCAAGAAAACACTAAAATTCATATTTAAGCTAAAAAGGAGAAAAGTAATATGTCGTCAAATGTCGAAGATATAACCGTCAACTACGAAGAAGATAACATTCTGATAGTGAAGGAACTAGATAAAGTTATACTCTCCAAAGGAGCATGGGCAACAATTATCTTCAGGTTCAAGCAGTGGGACCGTAAAAATGAAAAATATGGCGGAGACTGCTACTCTATTCGCAGATACCAAAAAAGAAACAATATCTATAGCCAAAAATCAAAATTCAATATTTCCAGTAAAGATCAAGCAATAAAAATTATTGACGCCCTACAGAAATGGACAAAGGAAGCAGATGCTTAACCAGATGGCAAGATCTCTGCATATAGCGTTCAGTACAGTACAATACAAGGCAATTTTAAAGCTCTGTTTTGATTTAATGGCACGCCTGGAGGGATTCGAACCCCCGACCCGCTGCTTCGAAGGCAGCCGCTCTATCCAGCTGAGCCACAGGCGCTTTACAATTTCCAGGTTCAGTGGTTATTTTAACAGAAGCTTAAGAGATAAAGTCTCCTGTTGCCTGTAATCCCGCAGAAACATTGTATTTTTTAGATTCAGAGCCGTAAGCCCCCCCAGGTATCAGCACAAAAAGCCTGTAAAACATCTTGAGCATTTTGAGCCGGTGGATACGTTAAAGAAGAAACAGTTATCTGTAGAGGGCATGCCTGAAGAGCGTCTTCTTGCATATCGCACCAAGGGTACATACCGGGGCCTGGATCAAACCCAGCAAAGTAAAAGCTCTAGTGGATATGAAGTTTATCTGTTCTTTGTTTTTTATTCATCTTCAAGCAGAAGGATGAGTTCGCAATCCGGGCACTGCTTTGCATCATGGCCAACTGGATGGCCACATGCAGGACATTTCCCTTCGGCGGCAAGTGTTTCGGATTCACTGATTTCCGGGTGCATTTCCCTGTAATAGTCCTCTATGCGAATGGCGGCCGCTGCGGCATCTTCTTTCGTGACAATTAGGTGGTGCGTTGTCTCACATGTGCCGCTGGCACAACCCGTGTCGAGACTGACACGGCAGGAGATACCGCTTTCCAGAAGAACGTGATGCAGCTCCTGTATCCACTCCTTTTCTCCTTCTCTGACTATAACCTCTGATGCGTCAGGCAGAGACAGCGATGTCTCTGCACGCTTGTTTTTCTGCTTGATTTGCTCAGGAGACATAAGCTCGACTTCGCAGTCTGCACACTCTGTCACGCTTGCGAAATACTCTGCACCACATTCCGGACATAGTTTTATCTGCATAGTATTTATATTTAGGACTGTTTAGATCGCCTTAGGTGTAAGTTATAATGTTTTTTATGCGGTTTAACTGGAAGAGTTGTCTTTAAGATCGCCCTTAAGAACCGCATATCGGGCTGCATGAAAAAGAGCCTCAAGACTTTGCATTTCGCTCTTAAACATAGCCAGGAGATCGTCTGAAAGAGGATCCGGCCGGATGGATTTCAGTTTGAGAGGGTCTAAAAAGCGTCCTCTGAATTTCACCCGGTAGTCCAAATGAGATCCGGTGGAAAGGCCAGTTGAGCCGACATAACCGATTATCTGCCCTTGGGTTACCTTTGAGTCCTTGCTGATATCCTTTGCAAAACCGGATAAATGCGCGTAGTAGGTTTCGTGGCCGGTGGGATGTTTAAGGATTATCAACTTACCGAAACCGCCTTTTCGTCCGGCGAAACGCACAGTGCCGTCACTGGCTGCTTGTACAGGCGTACCGGTGGGTGCGGCATAATCTACCCCCAGGTGAGGACGACGGGTTTTGAGAATGGGATGAAGACGGCTTTTCGAAAACCGCGAGCTTATGTACTTGTATCTAAGCGGAGAACTAAGGAAGCCACGTCTTAAAGGGCGGCCTTTTTCGTCGTAATAACCGGATGCTTCCTTGTTGCCGCTGAAGTAATGGGCCTGGTATAGTTGACCGTTGTTTTTAAAGTGCGCAACCAGTATCCGGCCGTATCTTTTAAGTTCTCCATCCAGCCACCGTTCTTCTATGAGTATTTCGTACGAATCGCCTTTACGAAGATCAGTGCCGAAATCAATATCCCAGGCGAAAATTTCTGATAAATCGATAGCCAACCTGTCAGGCTCAAGCGTGTCACTCAGGCTGTTAACCAGGTTGTCTTCAACGGTTCCGGTGATTATTGAGTAGTGAATGTCGTAAACTATAGGAACATTTTCAGAGATAAAGCCAATCGGATCTTCAGCATTGCGTGATATCAGTACCTTATTAAAACCATCGATTGTATATTCATAGTTTTCTAATTCGCCCTCGGGAGATATAATAATGGAATAAGGATTTCCAGCACGCATTTGCTTGAAATTAAAGACTTTTTTGCCGGCCAAATTAACTGCGTGAACAGTTTTTGCAGAAATTCCGTACCGGCTCAGAAGTGATGCAAGGGTTTCACCGCGTTTCAGTATGCCCTGTACATGTATACTGGAGGGTTCTTCCGGTTCTGCAGCCATAACCGGTTCCTGAACCGCTGCTGCTTCTGCCGCCAATGGAGCAATAGCTGGTGAAGATTGTAAAGACGGAGCAGTTTGGGTGCGATCCTGAACAAAAACAACTGCCGCCAAGACAGCAAGCAGGGCGATAGCAGCAAATCCGGTTTGAACTTTGTAACGCATGACGTATAAGTTAAGGGTACGCAGTAAGCTCTGTCAAGTTAAACAACTACAAAACCCCTTGAAGCCGGGTAAGGAGACTGGGTAAGGCATTCTGTTATTTCTTATCGTCAAAACCACTGTATAACATTAATTTTACACATTTTATGAACGAATAAGTCCCATGAAAATTCTAAACAAAAAAACTCTCTGGGAAGGCCGGTATCTTCGAACATCCCTTATTACTTACCTGGGCCGTGACGGCATACAGCATACCTGGGAGGCTTATGATCGTCCGGGGATAAGCGGTATAGTTGTTATCGTTCCGGTTACCGATGCCGGAAAACTGCTTTTAATCAGGCAGTTTAGGCCTGCTATCGGTGATTACGTGATAGAATTGCCTGCTGGGCTTAATGACCGGGATGAATCTCCGGCCGACTGTGCCAGGCGTGAGCTTGAAGAGGAAACAGGTTATTGTGCGGGCATGATGGAACGCTTGATTTCCGGGCCGTATTCTGCTGCCGCCACAAGGGGAAAACTTGATGTTTTTCTGGCCACAGGACTTGAGTTTGTAGGAAAAAGCGGTGGTGACGATAACGAGGATATTGAAGTTGTCGAGATTTCTATTGATGAGGCCATGGATTTCCTGATAGCAGCCGAACGTAAAGGTGGCCTGGTAGACCTTAAAATCTTCGGCTTGGTAGAGCTTGCAAGGAGAAAATATATGTCCCAATTCCCTAGTTCATAATCGTGAATCCGGATTACAATAAAAAATATATCGATAAATATATTCACCTGGCCGGAGATCCGCACAGGACGGAAAGCAGTCTTAATGACCTGCTTGCAAAGGCTCCCGACCTTTACAATAAACCGGAAATACTGCGTTATGCCTCAATTCTTTTCGGAGCCAGCAGGTTTCTAGCCAACTACTGCATAAGCAACCCGGACGCCCTGGAAAACGCTGTCAGGCTGTTAAAAAAGCCTGTGGACAAGGACTACATCTCCGGATATATCGCTGAAAATCCCTGCCCCATGGATATAGAAGGCGCAATGCGATACCTGAGACGGATGAAGAAGCGCATGATTCTTTGTATAGCGCTCAGAGACCTCAGCCGGCAAGGGGATTTGCCGGAAATAACGCTGGAACTAAGCTGGCTGGCGGAAGCGCTTATAGAAACGGCGCTCGTTGTAGCCCAAAGTCTGCTTAGAACCCGGTTTGGAGAGCCGGATAAAAACAAGTTTGCCGTGATCGGCCTTGGCAAATTGGGCGGAAGCGAGCTTAATTTCAGCTCGGATGTAGATTTAATGTATGTTTACGACAACGAAGCAGGGGAGACCTCCGGCATACTTTCATCAAGCGGTGTCCGCAGAAACAGAATTTCCAGCCATGAATACTATTGCCGGCTTGCGGAAACTATCGGCAAGCTGCTTGCTTCTGATACATCTGACGGCTTTGCGCACCGGGTTGATCTTAGGCTTCGTCCGGGAGGTACACGAGGCGAACTTGCTCTTTGTTTGGCTGCCTATGAGCTTTATTACGAATCCTACGGCAGAGGATGGGAAAGAGCCGCCCTTATCCGGGCAAGGCCGGTGGCAGGTGACCAGAAGCTTGGCGAAGATTTTTTAAAAACCATAAAACCGTTTGTCTACCGCAAGTACCTTGATTACAGTTCTGTAGACGAACTAAAAAACATGAAGCTCAGTATAGACAGTACGGCACACAAATACGATATAAAAAGGGGCGTAGGCGGAATCCGGGAGATAGAGTTTTTCACCCACAGCTTCCAGCTTATTTATGGCGGCAGGGAACCACTGCTAAGAAACCGCAACACACTTAAGGCCCTGCATATTCTTAACCAAAAGGGTCTTCTGGCATACCAGGACCTTCAGTCGCTTACAGAAGCGTATATTTTTCTGCGGACCCTGGAGCACAGGCTGCAGATGCGTCATGATCTTCAAACACACACAATGCCCCGCGAAGATGAAGAGCGTGACATTTTGGCCCGGGTCATGAATTTTCCTAACAGACAGTCCCTTGAGGATGAACTGCAAAAGCACCGCAATGCGGTACACTCCATTTTCCTTGCCCTTTTTCATGATGAAGACGCGGTGGAAGCGGAAGAAGAAGAGTCGCGCTTAAAAGAGGCCGCGCTTTTTTCCGGAGATTCCTTTGGAGAAAAGCAGTCCATAGAGGCTGCTATACGAAAAACATTGGCTGGATATAACGTTTTTATAGAACCTGAAAAGGCTGTTAAAAACCTTAACGCCATTAATGAATCGTTGGCTCTGCACCAGACAATACGGACTAGGCGGCAGCTTCTTGGTATTCTTCCAGGGCTTTTCCAGCGCGTTAAAGAAAGCTCTGATCCGGACCAGGCTCTGGATAATCTCCAGTCGTTTCTAAATTCTATCGGTCCCAATGAATCTTACATTTCAGTGCTGGCCGAAAGTACCCCGCTTTCAGGTCACCTGATCACGCTGTTTGCCGAATCGCAATACCTTTCCCGCCTTCTTATTGCTAATCCCAACCTAATAGATGTTCTTAGAGAACAGGGGATTTACGGCAATAGAACCTTGGCCGCTCTTAAACGGGACCTGGAGATTACAATACGACATAGCGCTGATTGGGCCTCTGCGCTTCGCAGGTTCAAACTGATGGAAGAGGTGAGGTTGGGCCTTTTATATCTAAATGGCGAGATCTGCCTTAGAAAACTTCTGCGCGGCTTAACCAAGACGGCCGAAGCCATACTGGATGAAGCTTTTATAGTTGCCGACCGTGATCTGTCGGCCAAGATGACACGCCCTTCAGGAAGCATGGTGGTGATAGGGCTGGGCAAGCTTGGAGGCTGGGAGTTATCCTACGGCTCGGATCTAGACATAATATTTATTCACTCAGGAAGTGGCCAGGGTTACTTCACAAAACTGGCCGAAAAGATGATAAATGTTCTTTCTACATACACCAAGGAAGGCATTGCGTATAAAGTTGATACCAGGCTTCGTCCAACCGGCAGAAACGGCCCTCTTGTTCAGGATATTCACGCCTCACGCCGCTACTACATTGAAGGCGCCGAGCTATGGGAGAGGCAGGCTCTGCTCCGGGCAAGACCGGTTGCGGGCGATCTGTCGCTTGGAGCTGATTTCTTTCGAGTTACAAGGCAGGCTGTTGCCATAAGCGCAGGGCATAAGGATCTTGCAAATTCCATAAGAAATATGCGGGAAAGAATCCAGGCCGAACTTTCGAGGGAAACAGACCATTATGACTTAAAGTTAGGTTACGGCGGCTTGAACGAGCTGGAATTTATGATTCAGTATCTACAGTTGAAACATGTAGGTGAGAAGCCGGAGGTTGTGGTTCCAAATACTCCGTTGGCAATACGCCGGCTTATGAAGTATGGCTTTCTCTCCCAGGAAGATGCGGATGACATCGAGTCGATTTACTTTTTCTACAGGGAGATAGAAACAATGATAAGATTAATGGGCATAAGCGCTATGCCCAAGGAAGGTCCGGATCTCGCATCGCTTGCCAGAAAACAGCATGAACAGTATGCAGAGAACCTGGCCGCTTCTTTTCTTAACGCAAGAAAAAATATACGGACTCTTTGGAATGCTATTGTTGTCTGATCCGGCTTTTATCAAAGTTCAGTGATTTCCGGAGAAATAATGCGATTGCATTAAATTTGCTATGAACAGCAAAATATGGTTGTATATATATTCTCAAGATACTTTGTACTTTGAAAGTACTTTGAAAGTATTTTGAAAATATTTTGAAAATATTCCGGCAGACCATTATAAGCTTGTTTAGTTTTTCTTGTAAAACCTAGGTTGCTGTTCAAGTCGAGCTAATCGTTGTGAAAATCCGTGCTGAAATACTAAATTTGTGTAGTCAGGGTATTAGATAAAACTATTTTTCAAGGGGGTAAAACAACGCTTATGAAAAAAATGGAGAAAATCATTTATCTACTGGTGTTTGCTCTGATGTCGTTTCCTTTTGTTGCACAGGCCGAAGTAAAAGCAGAACTTTCACCAAGGAGGAGATTAAACGCATGTCTGATACAAAAGCTGTTATTGAGACGAAATTCGGCAAGATTGAGCTGAAGTTTTTTCCTGAAAAGGCGCCGAACCATGTAAATAATTTCATAGAGCTTGCCAAAAAAGGGTTTTACGACGGCACAACGTTTCATCGTGTCATTCCTAATTTTATGATTCAGGGAGGCGATCCAAACTCCAAAGATCAAGACAAGAGTAAACACGGTACAGGCGGTCCGGGTTATTCTTTAAAGGCCGAGTTTAATGATATTGCGCACAAAAGAGGCATTCTCTCGATGGCCCGTTCTATGAACCCGGATAGCGCAGGCTCTCAGTTTTTTATCTGTGTGGCGGATGCCCGAAGCCTGGATAGGAAGTACACGGTTTTTGGAGAGGTGATTTCAGGAATGGAGGTGGCTGATAAAATAGTCAGCCAGCCAAGGGACAGGCGCGATAATCCTAACGAGCGGATAGAGATGAAGATCAATATTATCGAGCCTGCCAAAGCTCCAGGGTCTCCTACGGAGTTGAAGGTACAATAATACAATAACTTGTAACTGTTTACAGGGGACAAAGAGCAGTTGGCATGGGACAGGAAAAGATATTAGCTTGATAAACTCGCTACATGGATTTTTTGAACGCTATTTTTTTAAATAATCGGTCCATATTCCTGCACCCTGTACCCTGACAACTGGCCCCTCAGTTTTTATATCATGACATCCAATGAAGTTCCAGTAGTCGAGACAGTGCAGGATGCTCTTGATCTTCTTTTCCGGGAAAAGATTTCTGATGAAGAACTGTTCGGTTATTCAGAGAGTCTCCGGAAGCGGCATTCAGGAAACCGTCTGGATCTTTGCTCTATCCTGAACGCCAAGTCAGGCTCTTGCCCGGAAGACTGTTCTTTCTGTGCCCAGTCGGCACAAAGTAAAACCGCTACTCAGGTTTATCCGCTTGTGTCCCGGGAAAAAATCAAAGAGGCGGCTATTTCCGCAAGGGCAAACGGAGCGAGGCGGTTCTGTATCGTGACCAGCGGCCGTGCTGTGGCAGACGACTCGGACCTGGCTCTTATAGAAAACTCCATACGTGATATTGCTGAGACAGGCCTTCTTCCATGTGCCACGCTCGGCATGATGAACAGTAAAAATCTAAAAAGGCTTAAATCCGCAGGCTTAAACCGGTATCATCATAACCTTGAAACCTCCGAGGCTTTTTTTCATGAGATTTGCTCTACGCATACTTACAAACAAAAGGTAAGAACAATACTTGATGCTCAGGAAGCAGGTTTATCTGTATGCAGCGGCGGTCTGTTTGGTCTGGGTGAATCATGGAGGGACCGGATAGAGATGGCTATTGCGCTTAGAGACCTGGGGGTGGACTCGGTGCCGATTAACTTTTTGATTCCTATCACAGGAACACCGCTTGGTAAAAAGGCTGTGATTGATCAGGCAGAGGCTCTCCGTATTATCGCCTTGTACCGCCTTGTACTGCCGGATAAGGAAATCCGTGTCTGCGGAGGCCGTAGTATGGCATTAAAAGAATCCGGCAGCGATATCTTTCGGGCCGGAGCCGACGGCTTTCTGATAGGCAACTACCTTACCACTGCCGGCCTTGCTCCGGAAGACGATCTACGCATGATCAAGGAGGCCGGTTTTGAGGTCATCCATTAACGCCAAATTGTATAGTCGGGACGATTCCATCTACAGCGTTAGAATGCGAGCCTCGACAAAAAACGGCCGCCATATCTCGGGTGCTGAAGGGCTCTATAGCCGGACGGAAGCTGTTTTATCAGCCCGGCAATACGCAGACCGTGCTCTTTGTCATGAAAGGGGTCGTCCGGGTAAGGTTCTGATCACAATAGAACCAATCACCGAAGAACCCCTTCGTATTTCGACCCTTCCGCTTTGCACCGTGAATAATGAAAATCCTGAAACCGCCAGAGTTGTTGCCGCCAAAATACTCTCGGCTCTGGGAATCGGCAAACAGGCCATTGATGCGGCCTTTGATATCCTAAGGCACAGTGAAGTCCTACGCGGCGCCGCCATTTTAGACACTGAGGGAGTCAGGCTCGACCCTGACTTGATGCGAGGTGTCAGAGTATCGAGAATGGGCATATCCAGCGAGGCGGGGAAAAAACTTTCAAGGGCGCTGGGCCGCCAGGGTATTAACACATCCACCGTAAGGGAAGCTCTGGTACTTTCGAGCAAGGTGAATTATCACTTCGAGGTGATCGGAGAAATCTGTATATCAGACAATCCCGGATACACGACAGGTTACATAGCTTCCAGCCGTCTCGGATACATACGGATTCCCGTGATTAAAAAAAAAGGACTTGGGCAGGGCGGCAGAGTTTTTTTTCTTAACTCCCGAGACAACGATATAACCGACACAATCAACTACCTGGAGAAACGCCCGGTCATTGTGTCGGCTATAGCCAAGTGCCGTGGGCTTCGTAGCTTAAACGAAATCCTGGCAGAACTAGTGAACTAGTGAAGGTTGTTCTTATCGGCAATCCCGCGGCAGGCGGCGCCCAGGGCAGAGGGCTCGATAGTGCCGTCCACCTTATAGAAAACCGTGCAGGAAATCTTCGCGTTTTTATTACCAAAAGACGTGGAGATGCCGAGCGCTTCGCCCGTGCCCACCAAGACGCCGACCTTGTTATAGCCGCAGGTGGTGACGGGACTTTCAACGAGGTAATAAACGGCCTGATGCCGGCCGGGGGCACAGTGGCATTTCTGCCTCTTGGAACCACCAATGTTCTGGCCTATGAATTGGGGCAACCAAAGGGGCTTGAAGCTCAAGTAGAAAATATATTCAACTCAAACGCCAGAAATATATCCCTTGGAAAAATAAATGATAGATACTTCGCCCTGATGGCTGGAATCGGATTTGATGGAGAAACTGTATACAGGCTTAACAGCCGCTTGAAGGGGTATGTCGGCAAGGGCGCTTATGTGGTTTCAGGGCTTAAAGTCTGGCAAAAGAATATACAAAAAACCATGCGGGTGAAAACAGATAAAGGGGATATTATTAATTGCCGTACAGCAATCCTCTCGAATGCATCCTGCTACGCCGGCCCTCACCGATTTGCTCCGCAGATTTCCCTTTATGAACCTAAACTCTGCCTTTCCGTGTTTACCGGCAGGTCGTATAAGAGCCTTTTTATGTTTGCGCTCAGGCTGGTGCTTCCTCTGCCCGGAAGTCAAGACAGTATCGAATCCCGCAAAGTGAGATGGGTGGAAATTACTTCCGAAGAACAACAGTACATCCAGGTGGATGGAGATTATTTCGGTAGCATCTCCGCCGCTAGGTCTGCCGGAATCTCGGTGGTGCCATCGGCTCTTTACCTCAAGGGATAATTTTATTAGAGTCTGTCCATAAATAAATTGCCTTTTTTTATTTTTGTCATACCCGAAGTCCTTTAGTCGGGTATCCAGAACTCATTGAAAATAATTGAAAATACTGGATTCCGGCTTAAAGACTGCCGGAATGACAGGCAGAGTGACTGAGTTTATGGAGAAGCTCTAATTACTTATTATTGAAAGCCTTCACATACAGTTAAAAAGTTAAAAATCTAGCGGACTCCTTGCCTCTTTGAATGTCCGTGACTTTATGGTGTGGGTGTAAATCATGGTTGTCCGCACATCACTATGCCCTAAAAGTTTCTGTATTGTTCGGATATCATAATTTGCCTGCAACAGGTGGCTGGCAAAGCTGTGCCTGAAAGTATGGGCGGTTGCTCTTTTTAGAAGTTGAGCTTCTCGAACGGCTTTTTTTATAGCCTTCTGAACGTGGGTGTGATGAAGGTGAGAACGCCTTATCTCATTGGAACCCGCAACCTTGGTTAACTGCTTTGCAGGAAAGAACCACTGCCATACCAATTCCTTAGCGCAGTTTTTATATTTATTCTCAATTAAACTAAACATGAAGGCGCCGTTATAACCAATATCCAAATCCTTTTGGTGTAATTTTTTAACCCGTTCCAGGTGTGCTTTCAGTTCCGGCATAAGTGTTTCCGGCAACGGAACTGTCCGGTCTTTTTTCCCCTTGCCGTCATGTATTGTCAAAACACCGGTGTTGAAATTAAAACTGTTAATTCTCAAGTTCATGCATTCAAACAAACGAAGTCCGCATCCGTAAAGTAGTTTGGCTATCAAATCATAAGGATAAGGAAGTTTGGCAATAACTGCATCAATCTCCTCACGGGACAAAACAACAGGTATATAAAGTTTTCTTTTTGCCCTCACATTATCCGTATGATCGCCGAAATCCTTCCTGAGAACGTGCCTGAAGAAGAAAAGCAGTGCATTAAAAGCCTGGTTCTGAGTAGACGCCGCAACATTGCGTTTGACCGCGAGGTAGGTAAGAAATTCCTTTACATCCGCACTGGACAGCAATTCAGGAGCTTTGTTCCGGGTAAAACCTTGAAATTTCTTTGCCCAAATAGAATACGCTTTCAGAGTTTTGGGAGAATAATGCCTCGTCTTGATTTCTGCCGACAGATCTGCAAGTGCCTTGTTCCAGTGAAAACTCGCAGTACCCGAAAAATTATCAGACCTCGACTTTCCTTGTTGAGGCGAGGCCTCTGAAGGTGAAGGTACAACCTTCTTTGCTGTTTCCGCGGACCGAATCCCTCCTTTGTTCGGCTTCGTATTGCCCTGCGACACCGTTTTGCCGGATGTCCGGAGAAGCTGGTAATACAGAGATATGGCATGAGCAGCCTGTTCCTGCTGATCAGATGTCTGATTTTTCTTCCGCAGTTCGGCGATGAATTGTGTCAGACTTTCCTTGTTCGAGTCCTTCATTTCATATTTAAAACAGAAGTCCAGGTAGAATCGTAACCATTTTTTGTAATAACTGTGTTGAGCGGTGGGGACTGCACGTTTTACAAGCATTGCCTGAAAACGGGTCAGAATATCGCGCGGGATATTAATCATGTAAGAATATCAATAAATTGTATAAATGTAAGATTTGTAATGTTATACAGTTAACTAATGATAGTAAAACAAAGTTTTTTTGTCAATTATGATGGATTCGTAAAAGTCAGAAAGTGCCTAAATGTCATTTTAAGCATTGAAAAATATTAATGTTATCAATGTGTTATAAAAGTAATATTTCCAGCTTAGCTTGAAATGACAGGCTTTTCGAAGTTTTTACGAACACATCAATTATTATTGACAAAAAGAATAAAACTCGGTAGTTTAAAGAAACTTTATAATTACTTGTTATGTTTGCAGGCATTAACAGCCATAATCTATGTGAGTGCCCAGGAGGGCAACATGAATCAACGCAACTATGCATTAAAACTTATGGTTCATGAATCGGCTGGTTCACCCAGCCTCGACTCAAAGGTTCATTCAGTATCTCTGAGTGACCTGAATTCCATAGCATTATTGCGACGATTAACGAGCTGCCTGGGCACTCACTCCAAAAAGCCATGAAAGAACTGATTTCAAAGAGATATTTGGCTCTCGCATTGGAACCGATCCATATCGGGAGTCAGAGCAAATCAACTCCTTCAGCAACTGCAAGAGATGTTGACGGCTTTCCGTTTATTCCAGCTTCATCTTTGAAGGGCAGCGTAAGGTCATTATCGGCCGGTCTATTCAAATTTGAGGGTTGTGACGGAAAAGGGTGGCATTGTCCACAACCACATAAATGTCCGTCTTGCTCGGTATTCGGTTTCGCTAATTTCCATGCAGGGACAGCTTCAAGCCTTGTTCGCTTTTCGTCGGCGAGTATGGTCTTAATTCCTATTAAATCTGAATTCGGAGTTTTTTGGCTTTCATCGTGGTATAGGCTGTCGAAAATAGGATTGGTGCCTGAGCCTTCGGAATCAAATAAAAAGCATTGGGCTTTTGGTGAACAAATCCAGGACTTACAAATAGAGTGGTTAAGAAAAAATCTAAAATTAGATATTGATCCCAAAACAGAGAAAATATCTACCCAAGAATGGATAGGCCCATCTGATTTAAGGGATACGTATGAGCGTGCCATTGTTATAGATGAATATAGTCTTTCTTCTCTCTTCGGTTTTTTTACGGGGCTTTCAACATCAATATCAATAGACGGTCTTACAGGACGCGCAAGGGACGGTGCACTTTTTGAGGTTGAACATATTAATCGGATGTCTGTTCTCTGTTTTGAAATAGTTTATATTAATCCAATACTACGTGGCATCCGACAGTTTATAAATAATCAGAGCCTTACTAATGTTGAGATTCCAGCGGATATTGAGCACGTTGAGCAAATAATTCAAAGTGGTCTTGAAAAGTTAAAATTCTATGGAATAGGTGGAAAGCGAAGCAGAGGGTATGGCAGATTAAAGATCTGGGAACTTCCATCAATAGAAGACCTATCCAACGGGGAGCAGGATTTTTTAATTCCTCCTCGCAGTTCTGTCCCACTTATTTTTATATCTTACTCCTCAAAAAATGTTTCTATTGCCAGACGTCTTGCCGCAGACCTCCAATCTGAGCAAATGGATGTATGGTTGGACGAAAAGAAAATATTGGTTGGTGATTCGATTCATCAGAAAGTTGAAGAAGGGATTTCAAAATGTGATTACTTAATTTTATTAGTATCTCAAGATTCTATGCGGTCTAATTGGGTTCAAGATGAAATAAATGCAGTCCGGACTAGAGAAAAAAGCCATAGCAAAACAATCCTTCTACCTGCCCTTTTACCGGATGTAGATAGTGCATGCTTGCCATCCCTTCTTTGTGATAAGAAGTTCACTAAATTTGCGCCCAAATATGAAGACGGACTAAGGGAATTAATTGAGTCAATAAAGGGTCATGAAAATCGAAAAATAGAAAAACATAACAAGGCTAATTCAGCCGACGCAAAAAAGCCGCGCGGCTGATTAGCAGCGTTATGCAAAAAAATGGATCAAATTAATGAAGTTGTATTACTACGCAATTGATGGCGATGACATTGGAGCGTGTCTTGAAAAACATGCGTTATCCAATGACTTGGAAGCAATTCGATATTTGTCGACTAATGTCTACAAATGCCTTGATAATATAAAAACATATTTAGAAGAAAATTCCGCTACTATAGTATTTTGTGGTGGAGATAGCATACTAGCAACATCAGAAAATCGAATAGAAATAACTATTGATAAATTGACATTTGGGGAGTTTAGTTTTTCTGCTGGAATTGGCGATACGTGTTGCAATGCAACACTCGCACTCAAGAAAGCAAAAGGTCTTGGCAAAAAACGTATTGAGGTAATGCTATGAAAGCAAAGCTTCTAGTTCAAAGTGATAAGGTCGAAACGTATATAAATGTAATGGCCGCTTTATGTGATAAATATCCAGTCAAACAAATCATGCTTTCTTTCATAGAAAAGGAGCCTGACGAATCATTCATCAATGAGATTCAATCCAAATTAGTTGAGCTGTCTAGTCGCCCAAACTATTCAAAAGCATCAAGGGTTTTGCTGGAGGGAGAAGCCGCGAATAGTGATCATGTCTTATTGGTTAAAGGTTGGGATGTAGTAGATGTTACAGGTGTTAGCAAAGAAGTGGCAATTAATATCTCTGCTGCATCTATTGGTAATAAAAAAGTACATGTATGTCAATTAAGCTGGAAACAGCGGTTCAAAAGAGATGAAGAGTGGATATTAAAAGAAGGTAATCATTATTATACGGATTTAATGAGCACAGGTGCGTTATCAAAGTTGTATCATGAATATTTCCAAAAAAAGCATGTGATTATAGCGTTTGGTGTTCTTTTTTCAATAGTTTTCAGTGTTGCTATAGCAAAAATAGTTTGGCCTACATTTATAGTTCCAGAAGATGTGGTAAATTTGTTTAGTTTATTAATTGGTGCAGCAGGGTTGTATTTAGCAATCATGAGCCTAAGAAGCAAAAATGCATAACAAAATAAGGATTAGTCCTGAGTCGAACGAAGTGAGTGCTCATGACTAATCCCTGGTTCAAGAAGCCGCGGTTGCTATAGGGGAAAAGGTAGGAGTTTTTCTCTTGGGTGTAAAAGAATTAACGTTAGGAAATAAGGAGAAGCAGAATAATAAACATAAAAACGATGCTTGATCTGCAATTCTGTATTGCTTTTGCACAAAATATCCGGAGCAAAACAGTGAAAAACCGTTATTAGTGCGCACGTGTTCCCTTATGCCTTTTTTTTCTTTGAAAAAAGGTCATTTAGAGAGTTTTTTTTAAAAAAGGCAATAATTTTCGCTATAGTTTTGTTTTATCCTGGCCCCCTGCATGCCGGCGTCGGAAGCGCTGGCGTAGGTCTCAGAAATGCAATAAACTTTGGAACCTGTCCACAGCGTTTA